>ENA-ORLW01000024-ORLW01000024.1-human-gut-metagenome-genome-assembly--contig:-NODE-24-length-214574-cov-16.625375_pt1 | contig 214574 bp, 214 predicted proteins | sample MGYA00243017_ERZ508829 | MGnify/ENA primary metagenome ERZ508829 (study PRJEB26277, sample SAMN04329776) | human gut metagenome | biome: human-associated habitat | host: Homo sapiens | place: USA...
GCTTAGCGACCTCATAGACCCAGAGGTTATGGCGGATATGATTTCCGCAAAGGTAGACAAAAAGATGGTAGTAACACCTATTGCAAAGATTGATAACACACTTGTAGGTACACCAGGCTCAACTATCACAGTGCCGTCATACAACTACATCGGTGATGCCGAAGATGTTGCAGAAGGCGTTGAGGCAGGCACAACAAAGCTTACAGCCTCCACTCGTCAAGTAACTGTTAAGAAAGCTATGAAAGCAGTTGAACTTACAGATGAAGCTATTCTTAGTGGTTATGGAAATCCTGTTGGTGAAACAAATAATCAGCTTGCTAAAGCTATTGCTTCAAAGGTTGATAATGATTCAATAGAAGAGTTGCTTACAGCTCCGCTTATTTTTGATGGCTCATCAAAGGTTATTTCATATGCTCAGATAGTAGATGCCATTGACCTATTTAATGAAGAAGTCAACACAGAAAAGGTAATGTTTGTAAACCCTGCTCAAGTTACTGTACTTAGAAAAGATAATGACTTTATCTCTGCTGATAAGTATACAGGCAATGTTATTATGACAGGAGAAATTGGAAAGATTGCAAATACAAGAATCGTTCCATCAAAGAAAGTTCCTTTATATTCAGAATGGTATAAGTTTGATAGTTCAGGAACAGCAACAACAAATTCAAATATTGCCGAAGTTCAGGAAACACTTCCTAATGCTAAGGTAGGCGATAAGGTCACAAAGGTTACTACACCTTGCTATTTTAATCCGATTGTTAAGTTGAATCAGGATAACGAAACAGAGGACGAAACTGCAGCACTTACAGTTTATCTGAAGCGTAATGTAAATATTGAAACAGAGCGTAAAACTCTCGCAAGAAAGACAATTATTTCTGTAGATGAACACTATATTGCTGCACTTAGCGATGAATCAAAGGTTGTCATTGCAAAGTTTAAAAAGTGATGAAAGTAGGTGGTATCAATGACAATTTATGCAGACGAGGATTTCTATAAAAACAATTATCTTTGTGGTAAAAAGGCGGTTATTGATACCGCTATTTCTTTTTATGCAAGGTCGGCAACGCAGAAAATTAGGCTTTATACTTGCGATAACATTGACGAAAACAATATACCGGAATGTGTAAAAATGTGTTGTTGTGAGCTTGCGGAAAAACTTTATAGCTATGAGCAATCAGATAACGACGGCGTATCGTCTGAAAGTGTTGGTGGCTGGTCAAAGTCATACGAAAGCACTTCCAACAAACAAAGAAACCTGAAATCAGATATACGAGAAATAGTATATAAATGGCTGTCAAACACAGGCTTGCTATATAGGGGGCTTAGGTGATGTTAAAAAACGCAGATTGTACGCTATATCTTTACAATAAAGCTACGCAAGGTTTTACAAGGCATTTTATAAGTGGCGTCTATTGGCGTGAAAATAAGGCGGGAAATGTCCTGAAAAGCGGCTTGCAGACCGCAGACAGCACCACTGTGTATTTATACTCTGATGAGATTAAACCGCTCACGGTGGCTAAGGATATGCTTGTAAGAGGTTTATGTGACTTTGATTTTGATAATACAAATCAACAGACAATTTCGGAAAGTATGAAGAATTTTAAAAATACATACAATGCAAGAAAAATCAAGGTCGCAGTTGAGCTTGCAAGCTTTTCTAATGATGATGGCGACCTCGGTGCAAGCGGTAATTTGCTTGGTGCCGGTGAGATTATTGAGGGCACATTTAATACAAGCACAAGAACCTTTACAGCAAAGGAGTGATAAATAATGCTTATTATGGGACACGAGGTTCAGGACCTCGATTTTCTTGACGCAGATGTTCTCGAAAAGGTCGAAGCTGCAGGCGAAAAGGTTGTTAATGAGTGTAAAAAGGCAGGAAAAGCAAAAAAAGAATCTGAGGGTGTCAGGATTCAGTGCAAGGCTATTGCAGAATTTATTGACGAGCTTTTCGGAAAAGGAACCGCAGAAAAGTTGATTAAGAACGGCTCTAATCTCTTTACTTGTATAAATGTTTACGGCGAAGTTGTTTCCGAGATAGAGAAAAATAAAGCAGAGCAAAATAAGAAATTCGATTCGATATTCGACAAATATTCTATTGCGAGAATTAAAAGAGAATGAGCCTGCTTATAGATAATGCTCCAAAGAGCGTTAATATTGACGGTGCGGAGGTTGAAATAAATTCAGACTTCCGCACAGCAATATTATTTGAACAGATGATGTTTGACGAGGATTTTCCTGAACATCTTAAAATAGCTAATGCTTTACAATTATTTTATCCTGTATTACCTAATAATCTCAATGAAGCAGTTGACAAGCTTATTTGGTTTTATTCCTGCGGAAAAGATAGAAAGGAAAGCAGTTCTAAGCAGTCCGAAGGTGGTCGTTGCTATGATTTTGAATATGATGACGGATATATTTATGCGGCATTTATGCAGCAATACGGCATAGATTTAGAAAGCATAGAATATTTGCACTGGTGGAAATTCAACGCTCTATTTAAATCACTTACAAATGATTGTGAGATTGTAAAGATTATGGGCTATCGTACTATGAAAATCAGCAGTAAGATGTCTGCAAGCGAACGTCAATTTTACAGTAAGATGAAAAGACTACACGCCCTGCCTAAAAGCCAAAGTGAAAATAAGAAAATTAGCGAAATTGAAAAAATGTTGATAAAGAAATAATTCCCACCCGAAAATAATCGAGTGGGAATTGCTTATTTGTTATTTGATATACGGCATAGCTCATCAAGTGTTACATCGAGAGCGTCAGCGAGTTTAATAGCAGTTGATACTCTACAATCTCCATTTTTTTCGATGTCTTGAATAGTTCTGCGAGGTACTCCCGAAAGTTCAACAAGCTTAGGAACGGAAATACCTTTTGATAATCGAATTTCTTTAAGATTCATAATCTAAAACCTCCAATGATTAGAATAATAAGATAGATAAGAAAAGATACAAGTGCAACAAGCATAATGATATGAAAAACTAATTTTACTTTTTTCTTCATTGACTTATTGAAAGGCTTATATTATAATATAGGTGGTTTTAAGGGAAGTTACTGCTTCCCTCTCCACCTTTCGGATTATCCGAAAATAATCTTTATCAAGATTAAAACCCAACCGACTAAGGATATAATCTTGATGACGAGCTTTTCGAGTTTTTTCAATCAACTTGATTAGCTCGTCGATTTTTTTGCCTTTCATTTTTTCACCTCCTCTCTATGTTTATATTATAGCACGATATATCGTGCTTGTCAACGCTTTTTCTTAAAAATAAGTCAGCACTCTCACCCGAGTGTGCTTTTTTCTTGAAAAAAATCTCTTGCTTTTTACTTATATGTACGCTATAATGTACATATAATATAAATGGAGGTGCAGAAAATGATTAACACAAATGCAACAAATTTCAGAAAACAGCTTTTTGAGCTTATAGAACAAACCATTAAGTATAACGAACCTGTGAATATCAATACTAAGAATGGCAATGCGGTTCTTATAAGTGAAAGCGAGTATAACAGCCTTATGGAAACTCTTTATCTTACCTCTATTCCAGGAATGAAAGAAAAACTTGAAAATGGGGTAAATACTCCGCTTAAGGAGTGTGAAGAATTTGAATGGTAATTATATAATTATGATTACTAAATCAGCTCAAAAAGATAAGGAAAAGATTAAGCAATATCCGGCTTTAAAAAAGAATGTCAGCAATCTTCTTGAGTTTATATCGGAGAATCCTTATAAAAATCTTCCGCCGTATGAAAGGCTTGTCGGAAATCTCAAACAATGCTATTTACGCAGGATTAATTCACAGCACAGGCTTGTATATATGGTTTATGAGGAAGAAAAGATAATAAAAATAATATCTATGTGGTCACACTATGAATTTTAATTATTAAAATTTAACACTCGAGCGTACATCAGAAATGGTGTGCGCTTTTATTTTACAAGAAAGTAGGTGAGAATATGAGCTATGACGGAAGTTTGAAATTTGATACTAAGATTGACAGCAACGGTTTTTCTACTGGCTTATCTAAGTTAAAAAAACTTGCCAAAACTGGTGTAGGAACAGTAGGTACAGTGACTTCTAAAGCTACTGATATGATTGGAAAATTTACATCAGTAGTAACAACATCAGTAGCGACAGTTTCAGCAGGAATTGGAACTATAGGTACAGCTGCTACAAGGGTAGGTATGGACTTTGAAGCAGCTATGTCGAAAGTATCGTCTATCTCTGGTGCAACTGGAAATGACCTTCAATCTCTTACAGATAAAGCGAAAGAGATGGGAGCAACTACAAAGTTTTCTGCCACTGAATCTGCGGAAGCTTTTCAGTATATGGCTATGGCTGGCTGGGACACTAAATCTATGATTGATAGTATTGATGGTATAATGAATCTGTCTGCCGCCGACGGCTTAGACCTTGCAACCACATCAGATATTGTAACGGACGCTCTTACAGCATTTGGACTTTCTGCAAAAGATAGCACACATTTTGCAGATGTCCTTGCTACAGCTTCAAGCTCCGCTAATACAAATGTTTCATTGCTCGGCGAAAGCTTTAAGTATGTAGCACCTCTCGCTGGCTCTATGAATTATTCCATTGAAGATGTTTCACTTGCACTTGGTCTAATGGCTAATACAAGGCTTCAATTTATTATGTCATATGGCTCTAATTCAGTTTCTTATTCTATGGATAAGGTTAATTCAGGAGATGTTGTTGTGTTTGATGGCATAAACTGCAAGGTTACAAAAAACGGGCTTAATGCTTTCGGAGATTCTAATGTTGTAGAATTTCCAAAGCTACACCCAGGCAAAAACATATACATAGCTCAACACTCATCACCAGTAAAAGTTGAGTTTGTAACTGAATATTATCCTACATTTATATGAGGTGAATTATGAAAGCAATGAAATTATACAGCGGAGGGAAAGTTTATCCTCTATCGTGCATATCGAATTGGTGCATAACATCATCGCTTGGTGGCAGTAAAACAATGCAGTTCGATATATCACCGCAAAGCCCAGAATATCGCCTGATAGCCGAAGAAGAACGCATTGAATATGATGGTACTTATTACAATATCAAGAGCATAAATGAACGCAGAACAATAGCTACTGTTAATGCTGAAATCGACCTTGACGAACTAAAAAGTAAGATATTTAGCACCTTTAAGTATGATACTATAAGCTTCGTTCAAGCTATGTCGACAGCACTTGACGGCACGAACTGGAGCGTGGTCGGTGCAGGTCTTGTTACTGCAAAACGCAGTTTTGATTTAACAGATGTTACACCACTCGATATTGTTAATAATTGTACAAATAAAACAATGTACAATGTATCTTTTGATGTGGATAATATACGCAAAATACTTAATGTTTCTGTGCCAGCAACACTTGCAAATAATGTATTTTTTAGTGATGAGTTAAATTTAAAAGAGCTGACTTTCAAAGGTTCTTCAAGTGGCTTTGCTACCCGTCTTTATGCTTATGGCAAAGACGGGTTATCTTTTGCCAAAATCAACAACGGGAAAGAATATATTGATAATAACTCTTATAGCAATAAGGTTATTGCAATCGTTTGGAGAGATGAAAGATATACGAAGGCTGAAAGTTTACTTGTAGATGCTCAGGAAAAGCTAAAAGAATTAGCTCTGCCGGAACGGTCTTATGTGTGTGAAATTATCGACCTTGCAAGACTTAATAAGATAGAATATTCTGAATTTTATATAAGGCTTAATAGCGTAATTACACTTATAGACCGCAGAAGAAATAAACGCCTTGAGCATACAGTTGTTGAAATTAAAGAATACCCAAACGAACCGCTCAACAACACGGTTACTCTTTCAACATCGCCTGAAAAAATCTCAAGAAAGCTCATTGATAATACTACGAGAATTAATCAGATAAGCACAACCGTAGATAAACAGCCAAGTGTTTGGCAAAAAGCGATAGAAACCGCAACAGCGTTAATTACAGGTGCAAGCGGCGGATATGTTGTGCTTAATCCGTCCGAAAAACCGTCTGAACTGCTTATTATGAACGCTCCAGATATAAACACTCCAGATATAAACACAGCAACTAAGATATGGCGATTTAATATGAATGGTTTTGGATATAGTAATAATGGCTATAATGGACCTTTTCCGCTTGCAATGACTATGGACGGTGCTATTGTTGCGGATTTCATTACTACTGGAACGCTTAATGCTGACATTATTAAAGCTGGCACACTACAAGGTATCAAAATTATAGCTACAACAGGCTCTATTGCAGGCTGGAAAATGGAAAACGGCGTGCTTGTGTCTGATGATGGAACAATGAAATTAGACAGCATAAACAATACTATTACAGTTAATAATAGCGACGGTAACAAGCTTATGACCGTAAGTAAGGACGGTATTAAATTCTGGCGTGGTGATACTGAGATAGGTCAGACAGGTATTCGTGGTGGCGATACAGGGCAGTATGGTCTTACATTTGACTTGATAGACGGTGATGCAATGACCTGGAGTGTGTATGACAAAAGTCAAAAAGTATATGTAAATAAGCTTAGATACACCGAATCAGAGGGCTTAAATGTAAGCAATAACTTTACTTGCAATCAACTCTTTGGTCATGATGTAACGGATATAGACCTCGGCAATGGGCTACACGCTTGGGGATATAGTGAATAGGGGTGATTAGATGATTAACATAATCAGAGGCACAACAAACGATTTAAGCTTGAATATCGAGAACGAAAAAGGCGAGCAGTACACGCTTCAAGACGGCGAAAAAATCATATTCGGTGTTAAAGAAAATGCAGAAAACAGCGATTATAACATAGTAAAAATGCTTACTTCTGCAGATGTTGTTGATGGTATTTGTACTATTAAACTTACACCAACGGACACAGCCGAGCTGTCGTTTGGGCGATACTACTTTGACATTGGTTTACAGACCGCAAACGGCGATTATTATATGATAGTGCCTTGTGATGAGTTTTATATATGTAAAGCTGTGACGCAAAAGGAGGCTACACAATGATAGCTTTAAAAGGACAAATAAAACAGGTGCAACATCTATCAGGCAAGCTCGATAGGCCCAGCGGTGGCAAGTCAGACCACTACATAAAAACCGCAAATTACTTTGACAAGCTTATCAAAACAACATCGAGAATAACTCCAATTGTGTATGAAAGCGAGGTAACAAAATGAGTTATATAAATAAGTCAGTAAGCATAAACGGAACAGAAAAGGATTTTATCAAAGCATTTGCGAATGAATTAACATCAGCAGATAACAGAATTACTTGCGAAACGGATATTGACGCAGAGTTTGCTAATGAAGATTCATCTCATATCATTACTATAATTTTTAATGTGAATAACTGCTATAAGATAAAGCTTATAATGGGCTATGCTATCAACGCTGCAACGAATAGATACGGAATATGCAGAATAGTCAACGGAGTGCCATATACTTCCGCAGATTTAGCTCTTAGCACATATAGTACAATTTCGGCAGTTATAACAAGAACATTTAACTTTATGTTAATTTCAAACGATAATGCAATAGCAATTTTATTCGGTGGTTATAATCGTACTTTGCCGAATACTTATGACTACAATTTAATATCATACCATGAACAAGATTTTAATATTATCGCTTGTGGTACTAATACAATAGCAAGCAAATCGGAGTTTATTCGTACAGACGAAAATCATAAGGGAGAAATTTATAAAACAACTAATCGTTTGCTTTATAGTCGAGATGAAAATGTAGAAATTATAGAAAGTAAACCGCTTGTGCAAAATAATATTGTAGTACACGATATGAAAAGTGTGTATGATTGCTCAAATGTTCTTGCAGGAAATATATTGATTATTGATAGCAACAAATACTTCGCTATTGATAGCAATACATTGATTAAAATCAAAGAGTGATGGATACGGATTCAAGCGTGATTTCTGCACTTATTTCTGGTGGATTGGCACTTATCGGTACTTTTGGCGGTATTTTAGCAGGTAATAAATTAACAACCTATCGTATAAGTGAATTAGAAAAGAAAGTAGATAAACATAATAATTTAGTTGAGCGAATGTATCACCTCGAAGAAAAAACAAGTGTGCAAGAAGAACAACTTAAAATTATTAATCATAGAATTGCCGATTTAGAAAGCGAAAGGAAGTAATAATATGAAAAATAAAACAAATGTTTGGCTTAAGGCTGCGGGTATCAGAGCGATAAAGACGATGGCTCAAACAGCGGTGGCTACGATTGGCGTAGCAGCAGTTATGCAAGATGTAAATTGGCTTGCAGTAGCATCAGCAAGTTTATTGGCTGGTGTTTTGTCTGTACTTACAAGTATATCTGGATTGCCTGAAGTGGAGGAATAATAAATGAGCATTATAGAAGCAGCTATTTATGGAAAGATACAGAAACTTTCAGGTGATTTAAAACCATTTACCCCCGAAGAAAGAAAAGAATTAGAAGAATGTAAAAAAACAGATTGAAAATTATAAAGTGTAAGTAAGTACTTATGAGTCTGAGATTGCCGAAAAGAATAGCCAGATTGCTGAAAAGGATATTGACGCTTGGAGCAACTAATCTCGCAAACTCATCTTGGCAAAGACACTCTTACAAGCATTGTTATTGCCTTCTGCGATAGAATCAAGTCTGCTGGCTATCGTCCAATGCTCTATTGCAACCCGAATTGGCTATGCAATTATTTGCATAAAGACAAGCTGATAAATAAGTACGACATCTGGCTTGCAAACTGGGGCTATGTTGGCAAGTATGGTGGCTGGATATGCTTAGATTACACTGCTAAAGTCGGTACAACCTCAACAGTAAAGTCTGACAAGGTTTATTATACAGTTAAGAGTGGCGACACACTCAGTTACATAGCTTACAAGTACAACACAACAGTAGACAAGCTTGTATCGCTTAACAACATCAAGAACCGAGATTTAATCTATGTCGGGCAGAAAATTAGAGTAAAATAACATAAAATGACTAAGAGCTGTATCTACACTTTGATATATACCCAGAATTCTAGGCACATATCAGTGTGGGTACAGCTTTTTGTTTTTGTAAGCTATTTTTAGTGTCACATTTAGTGTCACATTGGTATAATATTTTGCAATATTTAAAGCAATTTTACATAATACAAGCTATAAAAAATAACCTCAGTAAAAATGCAAAAATCCGCATAAATACTGAGGTTTAGCCATATGGTGCGGGTGACAGGACTTGAACCTGCACGGGGTTACCACTAGAACCTAAATCTAGCGCGTCTGCCAATTTCGCCACACCCGCAAACTATTAATTATTATACATCAAACCTTAAATAATTGCAAGTGTTTTTTTGTTTGATTTTAAATTATAATTCCATCACAATGGTCAATTTCGTGCTGAATAATTTGAGCAGTTAATCCATTGAATTTTCCAATGTGTTTTTTGAAAGAAACATCTTCGTATTCAACTTCAATTTTATTATATCTTTTTGTTTTGCGGATACCAATTAATGAAAGACAAGCTTCTTCGGTTTCGTATGGTTCAGATTTTTTTGTTATTTTAGGATTTAGCATAGTTACAGTCATAAGTCCAGTGTCTACAATTATTATTCTTTTATTATAGCCTATCATATTTGCCGCCATTCCAACGCATGAACTTTTATTGGCTAAAAGAGTATCCTGAAGGTCTTTAACTATATTTATATCGAGTTTTGTGGCAGGTATGGATTTTTGTTTTAGAAAATCTATATTTTTAACAATTTTATTTACCATTATTATTCACCTCAAATATTATTTTACCATTAAATGATATATTTGGCAAATGATAATTATAAAATTTTAAAAAATTATGCAATGTGTGAAAAAAATATTTTTTTGCAGAAAACACTTGCTTTTTTTATATGGCTGAGGTATAATAATCAAGCACTCAAGAAATGGACACTTAGCTCAGCTGGTAGAGCTTTCGCTTGACGTGCGAAGGGTCAGCGGTTCAAGTCCGTTAGTGTCCACCAAGGTAGGGAAAGGCTTAGTTTAAAGTCTTTCCCTTTTATTTTTATCTTTTTATGAGTTGAAGATATAATAGGAGAGGGAATGTATGATTTCAAGAATATTTGATAAGATTTTTCATGATGTTTTCTTTGGGATTTTTGTAATTATTACATTTATCGCAATATGTGCTATTTTTGGAACAAATTTCTTTGGGGTAATTTTAGCAGCAGTGTTTCTAGCTATTTCATATGCAATATTTCCTAAGATTCATAAAAAATATTCAAATATAAGTGATAAAAACTTAAGTATAGCCTTTTTGATAATGCTGGCTATAATGCTTATTGTTCAATTTTTACTCGCTTTAAATATGATTTCAAAACCTATCACAGATTGGCATGTTATAAATGAAGTTTCTAAGAGTTACGCTATAAACGGAAATATGGAGCATATTTATGATAATCTTCCTTATAATAGAGATTATCTTGCGAGATATACTAATAATAATGGAATTACGGTTTTATTTTCATTTTATTACAGAATAATATATCTGATTTCAGGGACAATTCCGATTGAAGCACCCGTTATTTTGAACACTTTGTTCATATCAGCATCAGTAGTATTTTGTTATTTAATTGCAAAGAAAGCTTTTGGTAATTTCCACGCACTTATTACTATGCTACTCTGTATTTTATTTTTGCCATATTACACTTATTGTACATATTTTTATACTGATTCGATAAGTATGCCATTTGTTATACTTTCAATTTATTTGTTTATCTGTGGCTATGACTCTAAAAAAATATTAAACAAAATTATATTATTTTTCTTTTCCGGAATTTTCTGCGCAATTGGCTTTGAATTAAAGGGAAGTGTTATAATAGCTCTTATTGCGGTTATAGTTTATATGATTTATAAGGGAGGAATAAAGAAAATCTTACTTGGCTCTGGGACAATTATAGCGGGATTTTTGGTGATTGCAATAGCTTTTAACGGACTGGTATCGTCATTACAAATTACAGACGAGGAAACGCTTTATAGAGAACAATATCCGCTTACGCATTGGGTGATGATGGGATTAAAAGATGACGGAAATTTTGACCAAGCAGACAGTACTTTTACATATAGAGCAGGCAATTATGATGAAAAGAAAGCTGCTAATATACAGGAAATAGGTAACAGAATTTCTAAATATGGTGTTTTTGGTTTGATAAATCACTTTATAATTAAAGCTAATTTTACATGGAGTGATGGTACATATTGGATAAGTCATCATATATATAATCCGTATAATGGCAGAAATTTTTTGCATGAATTTTTCTTGATGGATGGGAATTGGTTCCCGATATTTAAATCTATTAGCTCTGGAATGCAGCTTTGTATGTTAATTATGATATGTGTTTCACTATTTTCTTGTGTGAAAAAGCCACGCTTTGATTATATAACACTTATGCATATCATAACCTTTGGTGTATATCTATTCTTCTTAATATGGGAAACACGCTCAAGATATATATTTAATTTCACACCAATATTCATAATTATATGGGCTGATGGTATTATAAATATTCTTAATAAACTTAAAAAGCCACCTACATTAAGAGATAAACTTACAAAACAAGCGGAGGTAGTATGAACGAAATTAAAGCTATAATCTTTGACCTTGATGGCACATTGATAGATTCTATGTATGTATGGCATAAGATTGATATTGATTTTCTTGCAGAGAGAGGTTTGAAAGTTCCACCTGATTACGAACAGGCAATTAAAACTATGCACTTTGAAACTGCCGCAGAATATACAATCGCAAGATTTGGTTTTAAGGAAACCCCACAAGAAATTATGTCGATATGGCTTAATATGGCATTAAATGAATATGCACATAATGTAAGGCTAAAGGATAATGTCGAGGAGCTTTTAAAAAGATTAAAAACGCTTAGTGTTAAAATTGGTATAGCTACTTCATCAAAACCTATTCTTGCAGAACCTGTTTTAAAAAATAATGGCGTTTATGATTACTTTGATACGATATGTTGTACCTCAGAAGTTGGCTTAGATAAGCGTCACCCCGATATATATTTGCTTACTGCAAAAAAACTTGGTGTTAAGCCAGAAGAATGTGTAGTCTTTGAAGATATAATTGATGGCATAAATGGTGCAAAGCTTGCGGGAATGAAAACCATTGCTGTATATGACGAAGGTTCGGCAGACGATGTTGAAGTGCTGAAATCCATAGCTGACAAATATATATATTCATTCACAGAATTACTTTGATAAAAATTCTTGATTAGGTGTTAAATACACTTAGTCAAGAATTTTTCTTTTTTAGAAACTTTCTACAAAGTTTACCAGAAATCGACAAAGTTTACCACTTTGTAGAAAAATTTTATTTTATATGCTATAATTTATATAAAGTTTGCAGTGCTTTGATATTATATCATTTTATTCATCTGACGATTTGCACAAAAATTATTAACTTAATAAATATTTTTAAACAATATATTGACATTCACAAAAAGTATGATATAATGTAATTACAAATGTACATTTGAAGAAATTAAATACAGAAAGGAAAATAACTTTATGTTTAAAAAAATTATCGCAGCCGCATTGGCTGCACTCACACTTACAACGGTAGGCGGTACTGCTTTAGCATCAAGCTATAGTGGTCCAATTAATGTTTCAAGCAATCCTAATTATTATTATCATACTTGTAAAGTGGATGGTTGTGGTCATTATGCAGATTTAAAATACCTTTCATTAAATGCTGAGGGTAATTGGGGATATGTATATTCAAGAGATGAAGGACATGAAGATAGCTATAAATATATATCTGTTACTACATATGGAATAACTAATGGTGATGATTACTATGTAAAGAAAACTGTCAATAACAGAGGAACAGATGAAGATATTTCTTCACCTCATGCTACAATAGATAAATCAGTTGCTAAGGTTGTATTTAATGGGCAGATATTTTATACATCAGAAAAAACTTCTGGTATAATGCAGAAATATTTAATAGGTTCATTTAGAAGCGCTTGTCCTATAAAATGATTTAATCAAATGAATATCCCACGATACTCATTTGATTTATCGTGGGATATTTATATTTTAAAAGAGGTGATGTATATGAGGCTTTTATCAGTAACATTTAAAAATATCAAGAAGTTTATACAGCATAAGCCGTTTTTATTTGCATTTTTAGTAATATCACAAATAGTTTGTGTTATAGTTGTTTTTCTTGTATGCGGTTTTGTTGATAATGCTAATCGTGAAAGTAAAATTATACAAGAAGGACTTAATGTATTTAATGTTGATGTAACGAATGCAGGAAATGGTTTAGATGGATATATTGAGGGTTGGAGCAGTGATGCTGGAACAACTTATACTGATAGTAATGGTAAAATTTATACTGAAGAAGAAGCCAAGGCTAATAATATGAAATATCCAGACGGATATTTTTCAGATGTATGCTATTTTAAGAATTTTAAATCTAAAATGGCAGAGTTTATAGAAATTTTAGGAGATAATTATAGTGGTTTTACTATATTTGGACAAGTTAATGATTCATTAGCTGCGCAAAAGTTTTCATCGGGGGGAAGTACCGATAATTCAGATGTTTCTGAAGAAATAAAGAATTTTCAAAAATCAAATGAAAATATATTAAGAATAAGTAAAAGTGATTGTGAATCGGAATTTGGTAAAGAGCCAGTTATTGGTGATAAAGTTAAATTAGGAAATAAAGAGTATACAATTTCAATAATTGACGAAAATGTAGCATATATTAATATACCTTATAATACCATACCAGATGATTTTATAATTTCTTATATCTGGGTATATACAGTAGAACCTTGTACACCTAAAGAATCCGCTGAAATATCCGAAAAAATAAAAGAACTTTTTCAAACAGAATATTTTGACCCACCAGAGCCACGAGTTCTTGATGAAGTTCAAAATATACAGCTTGCTTATGGCATTACAGCTGCAGTTATTATTATGATTATCCTGAATATAAGTAGAGTATATTCTTATGTTCTTACATATAGAAAGAAACCTTTTGCTATTATGAATATATGTGGTGCAAGCAAGAGAAAGATATTTCTTATTTATTTGGTGGAGCTTATGCTTACGCTTATAGTTACTTTTGGCATAGCTTTATTAATTTTCCACACGCTTATATTACAGCCGATAGCAGTAAGCTATCCAAATTTCTTAATAAGTATGACTTCGCAAACATACCTTATAATTTTTGGCATATACTTTGTAATTGCAGTTTTGATAATGTCGCTTACAATTTCAAGATTTATAAGCAAATCTGCTGTTGAGATGGAAAGGAGCGGTGACTGATGAAATATCTTAGATACGGCTGTCTTTCAATCAGCAAAAATATATTATTTACATTTATTATGGTGCTTGAGGTAGTAGCACTTCTTGTCACAACAAATGTTACAATAGGTTCTGCAAATAATAAATCAGTTCTTACAAGGCCTTTTGATGATATTGTAAATAAAGAAGGATATTATTGCTTTTTTGAGCCTATGTGGGAAACATCAGAAGAAGCAGCTGAATTTTATGGCTTATTTAATAAGCTTAAATCAGCAACTATTATTTCATCAGACCAAATTGACGCAAATAAAATCATAGATGATGATATATTTTTTAAGTATAGTATGCCGTTGCAGAGTGGTTCTTGGCCAAAAACTGCTGCAGATGAACAAGGCAGACCTTATGTAGTTGTATCACCTGATTATATGAAAAATGTAGGTGAAACAATTACCACCAATGGTGTAGGTGAATGTGTTATATCTGGTGTTCTAACTGAAGTTACATATATTCCTGCATTTACAATGTATAACGAAGAAAATGTTGTAACAAGCTTTTATAGAAGTGCCGATTATACAGTGGCGATAGAAGCAATTAAGGCTGGCAGTTCAGATGAATTGAAATATAGCGATTCGGCGATTATTATGGCTAAAAGTGCTTATAAGGCTTTAAATGATAATAAAGATATAACATATCTCAACTGTTTTATAACATATGATGATAGTATCTCAAAAGCTGATATGGAATATAATAAGGGCATAATGAAACAGATTACTGAGTTTCAAAAGGAACATGCTGATTTTTATCCTATTGCTCCAAAATTTACACCTCTTTCACAGATAAAAGATAGTATGGATACATATGTAACAAATAGTTATATAAATATACTTCCAATAATATTTGTGGTTGCAGCAATAGTTCTTATCGGACTCATAGGCTCTGTTGCGATAAATACTGTAACTCAGATAAGAAACTATGGAATATACTTTCTTTGTGGCTCAAAATGGAGTGATTGCTTTAAAATATCTCTTGCGAATATCTCAATAATACTGCTTTTTTCGGGAGTACTTTCGGGAGTGCTACTCTATTGCTCGAAATTTATCAATCTAAATTATCTTATTGGACAGGTTTACGAATGGAATAATCTTTATATCTCACTTGGAGTAATTCTTGCAATGATGCTTCTTGCATTGATTATTCCGTTTGGCATAATAAGGTTTACATCACCAGTTGAAGTTATAAAATCAAAGAAATAAGGAGTGAAAGATATGCTGAAAATCGAAAATCTTACCAAAACATATAATTATAAAAAGTCTAATGCTTTTACAGCCCTTAAAGATGTTTCGCTCGAGGTGGAAGACGGAGAGATGCTTGCTATTATCGGAAAATCTGGAGCAGGTAAAAGTACACTTCTCCATATAATCGGTTGTATAGATAAATTTGAGAAAGGTAGTTATATAATAGACGGAACAGATGTACATAGTCTTTCAGATAATAAGCTTGCGAAAATCCGCAATGAAAAGGTTGGCATAGTTATGCAGGATTTTGCCCTTATTGATGAATATTCCGTTATTGAGAATGTTATGATTCCGCTGAATTTTTCAAAGAAAAAGCTTGGCAAACCAAAAGAGCTTGCTATGAAAGCTCTCGAAAGAGTAGGTCTAGCGAACCTCGCTAAAAAGCCAGTTTCTAAGCTTTCAGGCGGTCAAAAACAAAGAGTCGCCATTGCCCGGGCAATAGTCAATGACCCGTCTTTCATTCTTGCAGACGAACCGACTGGTGCTTTAGACACCAAAACTTCGTCAGAAATAATGGAACTTTTCACCGAACTAAATAAGTCTGGCAAAACTGTTATAATCATAACGCACGACCTTACAGTTGCCGATAAATGCAAACGAAAGGTAGAAATTAGTGACGGCAGAATAATCTAAATAATTTTTTGTTAAAATTGTTGACTTTTATAATTTTCGGTAGTATAATCGAACCAAAGTTAATTGAATAAATAAACCGTTGAACAAGAATAGTAGGGTTTATCAAGCGTATTAAGAGAGCTGATGTTTGGTGTAAATCAGTTATGCAGATTTACTTGAATGGGCTTGCAAGGGTAGCAGGAAACCGAATTGTTTCGGGAGTAATGGCTGACGGGAACTCTGTCCGTTATCAGTAGAGTGCGTATGAAGTACGCAAAATGAGTGGGTTTCTTTTATAAATGACCAATTTGGGTGGTACCGCAGAAGTTTCAGAGCTTTTGTCCCAAGGATTAAATTCCTTGTGACAAAAGCTTTTTTTGATTTTTAAAATAACTGAAAAAGAGAGGTAATAACTATGATTAAGCCGTCTTGTGACGAAATTATGGAGCTTGCAAAAAGCTACAACACAATTCCTGTCTGTAAGGAGATTTTGGCTGATGTAATTACACCGATTACATTGCTAAGAAGAATAGCAGCTTCTAAGAAAAGATTTTTCTTGCTTGAAAGCATTGAAGGCGGCGAAAAGTGGGGAAGATATTCATTTATAGGCTATGACCCTATTATGCGTGTAAGCTGTAAAAATGCTGTTGTAACAATCGACCGCAACGGCAAGATGAAGAATATCGAAACTAAAAAGCCTCTTGAGGTTTTGCGTTCAATACTTAAGGATTATAAATCACCAAGCCTTAAAGAGCTTCCACCGTTTACAGGTGGTTTGGTTGGATATTTCGCTTATTCAATGATAGGTTATGCTGAACCAAAGCTTAAAATCAAAAGCGGTGATTTCAATGACTATGATGTAATGCTTTTCGATAAGGTTATTGCATATGACCACCTAAAGCAAAAAATCTGTGTTATAGTTAATATGTCAACAGATAAGATTCTTGAGAATTACGGCAAGGCTACCGCAGAGATTGAAAAAATAATAAATCTCATAAATGACTCATCTCCTTTGCCAGAGCTTAAAGGCAGAATGAAATCTGATTTTGAGTGCAATGTCAGCGAAAAGGAATATTGCAATATAGTTGAAAAAACAAAGGAATATATTCGTGACGGAGATATTTTTCAGGCAGTTATTTCAAGGAAATTCACTTGTAAATATGACGGTAGCTTAATAAATGCCTATCGTGTACTCAGAACGATAAATCCTTCACCTTATATGGTTTATATGAATATTGACGATGACGAGATTATCAGTACATCACCAGAAACTCTTGTCAGACTTCAGAATGGCAGACTTTATACTTTCCCAGTTGCTGGTTCAAGACCTCGTGGCAAGACCGATGAAGAGGATATATCTCTTGAAAGGTCACTTCTCAGCGATGAAAAAGAGCTTTCAGAACACAATATGCTTGTTGACCTCGGCAGAAATGACCTTGGCAGAATTTCAAAGTATGATTCCGTAGAGGTTACTAAGTATATGGTTATACACAGATATTCAAAGATTATGCACATATGCTCACAGGTTGAATCAAACATTCGAGATGATTGTGATGCTATGGACGCTATTGAGTCCGTACTTCCAGCAGGAACACTTTCAGGAGCTCCAAAGATAAGAGCTTGTGAGATTATCGAGGAGCAAGAGGCACTTCCAAGAGATATTTATGGCGGTGCTTTGGGATATATGGATTTCACAGGAAACCTTGATACTTGCATAGCAATCCGTATGGCATATAAAAAGGGCGAAAATGTATATGTTCAGGCTGGTGGCGGAATAGTTGCTGATAGCGTTCCGAAGAATGAATACGAAGAATCCGCAAATAAAGCGGCGGCTGTAATGAATGCCGTAAGAAATGCCGATGAGCTTTGATAAAGGGAGATGAATTAAAATGGTACTTCTGATTGATAACTACGATAGCTTTTCATATAACCTTGTTCAGCTTGCAGGCTCAATCAATCCTGACATCAAGGTTATAAGAAATGATGAACTTACAGTTGATGAGATAAAGGCACTCAAGCCATCACATATAATACTTTCACCTGGTCCTTGCTATCCTAAGGACGCAGGAGTTTGCGAAGAAGTCGCAGTAAAGCTTGGAGATATTCCGATACTTGGTGTATGCTTAGGTCATCAGGCAATATGTGAAGTCTACGGTGGAAAAATTATTCACGCAAAACAGCTTATGCACGGTAAGATGAGTGTTGTTGAGATTAATAATTCATGCGAGATATTCAAGGGCTTGCCCGAGAAAATCGAAGTTGCAAGATACCATTCGCTTATAGCAGAAACAGAAAGCTTGCCGGATTGTCTTGAGGTAGTTTCAAAAGATGCGATAGGTGAGATTATGGCGGTTAAGCATAAGGAAAAGAATATATTCGGAGTACAGTTTCACCCTGAATCAATCCTGACACCTCAAGGTAGAATTATAATGGAGAATTTTCTCAATATATGAGCAATTAGTTAATAAACTTCCCTAAGACACTTAAAGTTTAGGTCAAGCCTTTTTAAAGGCTTGCGGATTCCAAAGGCAGAGCCTTTGGTGGGTTTTAAGGGCGAAGCCCTTAACATTCTTTACTTCTGAGTGCGGACGAAGTCCGCACTTGGTGACTAATGTTGTTAACAAAAGAAATTTTAGTGGCAAACAAAGTTCGCCACTAAGGAGGCAAGACAAGTTAAGGGCGTTGCCCTTAAAACCTATGAGGGACTCCGTCCCTCAACCCTGCGGGCAGCTTTCACCAGCAAAGCTGGTGTAGAAAAGGCTCGAGCGAAACTTTTAGCTGTCTTGGGGTAGTGCGATAGCTTATCAATGATAATTATTTTTAGTTTTAGATAAAACCTAATATAAGGAGTGAATTTTTATGATAAAAGAAGCAATTCATAAATTAGTACTTGGAGAAAATCTTAGTACAGAAGAAACAGAAAAAGTTATGAGTGAGATTATGGGTGGAGAGGCTACAAACGCTCAGATTTCAGCATTTTTGACAGCACTTAGAATCAAAGACGAAACCGTTGATGAGATTACAGCTTGTGCAAGAGTTATGCGTGATATGGCAGTAAGACTCAAAACAAATGGAGATGTTCTTGAAATTGTTGGAACAGGCGGCGACGAAATAGGAACTTTCAACATCTCAACTACTTCAGCATTCGTAATTGCGGCAGGCGGAGTTACTGTTGCAAAGCACGGAAACAGAAGTGTTTCAAGTAAGAGTGGTGCCGCTGATGTTCTTGAAAAGCTTGGTGCTAAAATCACCATTACAGCAGAACAGAACGAAAAGGTTCTTAATGATTGTGGATTTGTATTTATGTTTGCACCAGGTTATCATTCATCTATGAAATATGCCGCACCTGTAAGAAAAGAAATCGGAATAAGAACAGTATTTAATGTTCTCGGACCTCTTACAAATCCTGCATTTGCTACAATGCAGCTTATGGGTGTATATGAAGATGCACTTGTAAAGCCAATGGCACAGGTACTTAAAAATCTCGGAATCAAGTCTGGAATGGTTGTTTGCGGTGACCATAAGCTTGATGAGGCTACTGTTACAGGAGATAACCTCGTTTGTGAGATTAAAAACGGCGAAATCAAGGAATATACAATAAATCCTGAAACACTTGGCTTTAAGAAAGCAAGCCTTGAAGATATTATCGGTGGTACACCTGAGGAAAATGCACAAATTACTCGTGATATTCTTTCAGGCAAGCTCACAGGTGCAAAGCGTGACACAGTTGTTCTCAATTCTGCACTTTGTTTCTATATTGCGGATAAAGTAGAAACTGTTGAGGACGGAATAAAGCTTGCAAATGAGCTTATTGACAGCGGAAAAGCATATGAACAGCTTGAAAAATATGTAAGTCTTACAAATAAGTATTGATAACAGGGAGAGATAAAATGATTCTCGATACATTAGCTGAATCTACAAGAAAGCGTGTTGAGGCAAGAAAGCTGATAACTCCTTTAGAAAAGATAAAGAGAAAAGCAAGCCTTGTTGGAATGGGCGGTTTTGAATTTGAGAATGCTCTCAAAAAGGACAGTATGGCATTTATCTGCGAGGTTAAAAAGGCGTCGCCTTCAAAGGGTATAATTGCAGAGCGTTTTCCTTATCTTGAGATTGCTTCAGAATATTACAGAGCTGGTGCAGACGCTATTTCCGTTCTTACCGAGCCTGAATATTTTAAGGGCAGTGACGATTTTCTTCACGAAATCAGCAAAACAGTTCCGACACCGCTTTTGCGTAAAGATTTTACGATTGACGAATATATGATTTATGAGGCAAGGCTTATGGGAGCGTCAGCGGTACTTTTAATATGTGCCTTGCTTGATACAGAAACTCTCAAAAGCTATATCGAAATTTGCGATAGCTTAGGACTTTCTGCTCTTGTAGAGGCTCATTCAGAGGAAGAAGTTGAATCCGCACTTAATGCGGGAGCAAGAGTTATCGGTGTAAATAATCGTGACCTTAGAACCTTTGAAGTCGATATAGAAAATTGTATGCGTCTGCGTTCACTTGTTCCGAATGATATAATATTTGTTGCGGAGAGCGGAATTAAAACAGCTGAGGATATAAACAGACTTCGTTCCGCAAATGTCAATGCAGTTCTTATCGGAGAAACTCTTATGAGAGCCGAAAATAAAAAGGTGGCACTTGATGCCCTCAAAGGACTTTGAAACGGGGTGATTAAATGCCCAAGATAAAAATATGCGGTCTTAAAAGATTGGAAGATATTTATGCTGTGAATGAATATAAGCCAGATTATATTGGCTTTGTGTTTGCAGGCAAAAAGCGTTGCATAAGTCCAGAGCTTGCATATGAGCTTAAACAGAATTTAGATAAAAGCATAAAAGCAGTTGGAGTTTTCGTAAATGCGGAGGTTGAATTTATTCTCAAGCTTGTTGAGAGCGGAGCAATAGATGCTATACAGCTTCACGGTGATGAGGATAACGAGTATATAAAAGAACTTCGCTCGAAAACTTCTGCACCGATAATCAAAGCAGTAAGGGTAAAATCTGCTGAGGATATTCTTGTGAGCGAAAATATTCAATGCGACTATCTTTTGCTTGATACCTATGCTGATAATGCCTATGGTGGTACAGGTGAAACTTTCGATTGGAATATAATTCCGAAAATAAGTAAGCCGTTTTTCTTGGCGGGCGGTCTTACATCTGAAAATATAGCTATCGCCACAAAGGTAAATCCATATTGCCTTGATATAAGCAGTGGAGTAGAAACTGATGGCTTTAAGGATAAAACGAAAATAGAAAAGGCAATTAAAATTGTAAGGAGTGTTTAGAAATGTCAAAAGGAAAGTTCGGCGTACACGGAGGACAATATATTCCTGAAACGCTGATGAATGCTGTAATAGAACTTGAGGAGGCATATAACAAATATAAAGATGACCCTGAATTTAATGCAGAGCTTGAAAAACTTAACAGAGAATATACAGGCAGACCATCACTTCTCTATTATGCAGAGCATATGACTAAAGATTTAGGTGGTGCTAAGATTTATCTTAAGAGAGAGGATTTAAACCACACTGGTTCACACAAGATAAACAATGTTATCGGACAAATGCTTCTTGCTAAGCGAATGGGCAAAACTCGTGTTATAGCTGAAACTGGTGCAGGACAGCATGGTGTTGCAACTGCTACTGTTGCCGCACTTATGGGTATGGAATGTGAAATCTATATGGGCGAAACAGATACAGAGCGTCAGGCACTCAATGTTTATCGTATGGAGCTTCTTGGAGCAAAAGTTCACCCTGTAACAAGCGGTACAAAGACCCTTAAAGATGCTGTTAATGAAACCCTAAGAGAGTGGACAGCGAGAATTGATGATACACACTATGTTCTCGGTTCAGTTATGGGACCGCACCCATTCCCAACAATAGTTCGTGATTTCCAATCCGTAATAAGTAAGGAAATTAAGAGTCAGATGCTCGAAAAAGAGGGTAGACTTCCTGATGTAGTTCTTGCTTGTGTAGGCGGTGGAAGTAATGCTATGGGTGCTTTCTATCACTTCATTGAAGATAAAGATGTACGCCTTATCGGTTGTGAGGCTGCTGGCAGAGGTGTAGATACTGGTCTTACTGCCGCAACAATAGCAAAGGGTACACTTGGAATCTTCCACGGAATGAAATCTTATTTCTGTCAGGACGAATTTGGTCAGATTGCACCTGTTTATTCAATTTCAGCAGGTCTTGACTATCCTGGAATCGGTCCTGAGCACGCACATCTGCACGATATTGGCAGAGCAGAATATGTTCCTGTCACAGATGATGAGGCTGTCGATGCGTTTGAATATCTTTCAAGAATCGAGGGCATTATTCCTGCGATTGAAAGTGCTCACGCAGTTGCTTATGCAAAGAAACTTGCCCCAACACTCGGCAAGGATAAGATTATGGTTATAAATATCTCAGGCAGAGGAGATAAAGATGTTGCAGCGATTGCAAGATATAGGGGGAAGGATATTCATGAATAAGCTAAGCAAAGCATTTGAAAAAGGAAAAGCATTTATACCTTTTGTTACAGCAGGCGACCCTGACCTTGAAACCACCGAGAAGGTAATTCTCGCTATGGCAGAGGTCGGTGCAGACCTTATAGAAATCGGAATCCCATTTTCCGACCCTGTTGCGGAGGGACTTGTTATTCAAAAGGCTGATGAAAGAGCCTTAGCAAGTGGTACAACAACAGATAAGATTTTCGATATGGTTAAATCTATCAGAGCAAAGACAGATATTCCGCTTGCATTTATGACTTATATAAATCCGATTTTCGTATATGGCAGTGAACGCTTTATTAAAAATTCCAAGGAATGTGGAATTGACGCACTTATAGTTCCTGATTTGCCATTTGAGGAAAAGAACGAGCTTTCAGGACTCTGCAAGGCTAATGATGTTCGTCTTATATCTCTTGTTGCACCAACATCTCACGAAAGAATAGCTACAATCGCAAAAGAAGCAGAAGGCTTTGTGTATGTAGTATCATCACTTGGTGTTACAGGTGTAAGAAGTGAGATAAAGACAGATATAGGAGAAATGGTAAAGCTTATCAAGCAAGCTAAGGATATTCCTTGTGCTGTTGGCTTTGGTATTTCTACACCAGAACAAGCTGCGAATATGGCAAAGCTTTCAGACGGTGCAATCGTAGGAAGTGCAGTTGTCCGTATAATTGAGAAGTATGGTAAGGAGAGCGTAATGCCAGTTGCTGATTATGTTAAGGAAATGGCAGATGCAGTACATAATATCTGAGTTTATTATTTAAAGTAAAATGAATTTTTATAGCAGGTGATAAGAAGATTATCACCTGTTTTTGTTGCAAGCATTAAATTTTTATTTTCTCTTGACATCTCTTAGTTTATAGAGTATCGTAATTATATATGTGTTATTACTGTTGTAATAATTTATCGTAGTAAATTATTAAAGGAGAATAGTATGAAAACCCAAATTAAAAGAACGATAGTGTGTTTATTAGCTGCTATCACATTCATTATGACATTTCAATGTCTGATTTGTTCGGCAACAAATGACAGAGAAGAATTTACCATAGGTTTTGACGCAGAATTTCCGCCATATGGATATAAAAGCGAAAGTGGCGAATATGTAGGTTTTGATATAGACCTTGCTCAAGAGGTTTGTAATCGTAAGGGTTGGACACTTAAAAAACAGCCTATTGAATGGAATTCTAAAGATATGGAATTGAGTTCAGGTTCTATTGATTGTATATGGAACGGCTTTACAATGAATGGCAGAGAATCAAAGTATACTTGGAGTACGCCATATGTAGATAATTCTCAGGTTGTTATTGTAAAAGCTGATTCTGATATTAAAGAATTATCAGACCTTTCTGGAAAGATAGTTGCTGTTCAAGCTGATAGTTCCGCTCTTGCTGCTCTGACTAGCGATGATGCCACAGCTGAAAACAAGAAATTAGCAAAATCTTTTGCGGAACTTCAACAGGTTGGAGATTATAACAGTGCATTTATGAATCTCGAATCTGGTGCAGTGCAAGCAATATGTATGGATATTGGCGTTGCAAATTATGAGATTAAATCTCGTGGCAATAAATTTAAAATGCTTAATGATAAGCTTTCCACTGAAAAGTATGCTATCGGATTTCAGCTTGGTAATATAGAACTAAGAAATGAGGTTCAAGGTGCTCTCCTCGAAATGCTGTCTGATGGAACATTTGAGGAGATTGCTAAAAAGTGGGGTTTGGAAGAAAGCGTTTGTCTTTCAGCAGATGATAAGTACATAGACAGCACTGACACTTCAACAACAAATGATGATTTCTGGCAGCAGCTTGGTCAGATAACAGTACAGCTTTTAGAAGGCTTGCTTGCAACCTTGACAATATTTGTGCTTACATTACTTTTCTCACTTCCACTTGGCTTGCTTGTTGCAGCAGGTAGAATGTGTAAAATTGCACCAATACGCTGGCTTGTGAAAATATATATTTCGATAGTAAGAGGAACACCTCTTATGTTACAACTTTTGGTTGTATTCTTTGGTCCTTATTATCTCTTTGGCATAGAGCTTTCATCAAGTTATCGTTTCTATGCGGTAATTATTGGTTTCTCAGTAAACTATGCGGCGTATTTCGCAGAAATTTATCGTTCGGGTATTCAGGCTGTACCTAAAGGTCAATATGAAGCTTGTACTGTTCTTGGATATAGCAGAACACAGACTTTCTTTAAGATAATTTTCCCGCAGATGGTAAAGAATATTATTCCATCAGTAACCAATGAAGTTATTACACTTGTTAAGGATACATCACTTGCATTCGCACTCTCATATACAGAAATGTTTACTATTGCAAAGCAGATTGCAGCATCTAAAACTACAATTATGCCATTGTTCATAGCAGGTGTATTCTACTACATTTTCAATTTTATAGTTGCATTCATAATGGAAAGAATCGAAAAGAAAATGAATTATTACAAATAAGGAGGGAAAATACTATGAATTTATTAGAAGTTAAAAATATCAGCAAGAGCTTTGACGATTTACAGGTTCTTAAAGATATAAGTCTTTCTGTAAATGAAAAAGAAGTTGTTTCTATACTTGGCCCATCTGGTTCTGGTAAGTCAACTTTTTTGAGATGTATGACATTTCTTGAAAAAATTGATAGCGGAAGTATGAACTTCTGCGGAGAAGAGGCTGTAAATTCTGAGGGCGGTTATCCAGTTTATGCTAATAAGAAAAAGCTAAAACAGATACAGGGATATTTTGGCTTGGTTTTTCAGAATTTTAATCTTTTCCCACATTATTCAGTTATGAAAAATATATGTGATGCTCCTATCCATGTTCAAAAAAGAAATAAAGATGAAATAGCTGAAGAGGCAAAGGAGCTTCTAAAAAAAATGGGACTTGCTGATAAAGCAGACTATTATCCTTATCAGCTTTCAGGCGGTCAGCAACAAAGAATTGCAATAGCGAGAGCATTAGCGATGAAGCCTAAGATGCTGTTTTTCGATGAGCCTACATCAGCCCTTGACCCTGAACTTACAGCAGAAATTTTAAGTGTTCTCAAGGCTTTAGCAGCAGAAAAAATGACTATGATAATAGTTACACACGAAATAGATTTTGCGAGAAGCGTTTCTGATAGAGTTGTATTTATGGATAAGGGACTTATTGTTGAAGAAGGTTCGCCTAAAGATGTTATTGATAATCCTAAGAATGAACGCACAAAAACTTTCTTGAAAAAAATGCAGGCTGAACTTTAAGTTATTGATAAAGATTAATATTATACAATTTTTATAACCGTTTTGCTATACTTGTTAAGTGAAACGGTTATTTTCTGTTTTATATGATTTTTGAAGAAATTTGCTTAAACTTTTAAAAAAAAGATTGAGTTTTTATATATCTTGTTATATAATAGACTTATGTTGACTTTTCTAAACACAAATATACATCAGGAGGAAAAAATATGAAAAAATCTAAGAAAATTTTAACTATGGGACTTGCGGCTCTTACCGCTCTTACAATGTCTATAAGTATGACAGGCTGTGGAAATTCTGATTCATCAGTATCTTCAGTAGATGGAAATTCAGATAACAGCAAGGTGTATAATATTGGTATTTGCCAGCTCATACAGCATGAGGCTCTTGACGCAGCTACAAAGGGCTTTAAAGATACTTTAACAGAGAAACTTGGTTCAAAAGTTAAATTTGACGAACAAAATGCACAGGGTGATTCAGCAAACTGTACAACAATCTGTAATCAGTTTGTTTCATCAAATGTTGACCTTATTCTTGGCAATGGTACAGCAGCTTTGCAGGCAGCTTATACAAACACAGATAAAATTCCAGTTCTTGGAACATCAATTACAGACTATGCAACTGCTCTTGATATAAAGGACTGGACAGGTGTTTCTAATATGAATGTTTCAGGTACATCAGACCTTGCACCACTTGAAGAGCAGGCTAAGATGCTTAATGAAATTTTCCCTGACGCTAAAAATGTTGGTATCCTTTATTGCTCAGCAGAGGCTAACTCTAAATATCAGGCTGATACAATTACACCTTTCTTAGAGAAATTTGGATATAAGGTTAGCTCATATACATTCTCTGATTCTAATGATATTGCAGCTATTGCTAAAGATGCTTGTGATAAGAATGATGTGCTTTATATTCCAACAGATAATACTGCTGCAAATAATACTGGAATAATCAACAATATTGCTATTGCTGCAAAGACTCCTATAATTGCAGGTGAAGAGGGTATCTGTAAGGGTTGTGGCGTAGCAACACTTTCTATCAGTTATTATGAGCTTGGTCAAAAAACAGGTGAAATGGCATATGATATTCTTGTAAATGGCAAAGATATTTCTAAAATGGAAATCCAATCTGCACCTAATGTCACAAAAATGTATGATGCAGAAAGATGCAAAGAACTTGGTGTAAAGATTCCTGATGGTTATACCGCTATTAAAAAATAAAAAATAAAACATATGGAGAATCAGTTATGGATATTGTTTCATACTTTTCATCCTTAGATTTCATGAGCTTCCTTAATGCACTTCCTGGAAATATAGCACAGGGAATCATTTGGGGCTTGATGGGTTTAGGAGTATTTATAACTTATAAACTTCTGCATTTTGCAGATTTGAGTGTTGATGGTTCATTTGCAACTGGTGGTGCAGTTACTGCTATTATGCTGATAAACGGTTGTCCGATATGGGTTGCTATGCTTGTAGCTGTTGCGGCGGGTCTACTAGCTGGTTTGGTCACAGGCTTGCTACATACACTTCTTGGAATACCTGATATTCTTTCAGGTATTCTTACACAGATTGCATTATATTCTATAAATTTGAATATAATGGGAAAATCAAACCTTCCAATAAGTTATAGAAACTATTCATTAGTTATTTCAGCAAGTAATATTAATATGGCAATCATAATTGCACTTATAGTGGTTGCAGTTGTTATAGTTGCTATGTATTGGTATTTTGGTACAGAACAAGGAACAACTATTCGTTCAACAGGAAGTAATCCAGCTATGAGTAAGGCTCAAGGTATAAACATAAACTTCACAAAGGTTATTGCACTTGCACTTTCTAATGCAGTTGTCGCATTCTCTGGCTCAATCTTTTCACAATATCAAGGATTTGCTGATGTAAATATGGGCAGAGGTGCAATAGTTATAGGTCTTGCTGCTGTCATTATTGGTGAAGTTCTTGGAGAAGCAATTTTCCGCAAGCATATAAATTTTATTATCAGACTCATTTTTGTTATTGTTGGTGGAATACTCTATTATATCGCAATGGGAATAGTTCTCTGGCTCAAGATGCCAACAGACGATACAAAGCTATTTACAGCAATTATAGTTGCTATTTTCCTTGCTGTTCCGAATATTCGTAGTAGAGCTACAAATTCCTTTAAAAAGGTAGCAAAGCAAAATTCTAAAGCACAAAAAGTGGAGGGTTAATAAATGCTTGAAATTAAAGAAATTTACAAAACCTTCAACAAAGGCACAGTCAATGAGAAACACGCTCTTAATGGAGTAAATCTTACACTTAATGAGGGAGATTTCTGTACAGTTATAGGTGGTAATGGAGCAGGAAAGTCTACAACACTTAATGCTATTGCAGGTGTATGGCCTGTTGATAGCGGAGCTATAATAATTGATGGCAAAGATGTTTCTGGACTTTCTGAGCATAAAAGAGCACCTTATCTTGGAAGAGTTTTTCAGGACCCTATGACTGGAACTGTTGCTGATATGGAAATCATAGAAAATCTTGCTCTTGCTGCTCGCAGAGGTAAACGCAGGGGTCTTTCTTGGGGTGTAAAAGCTAAAGAAAGAGAAAAGTATAGAGAACTCCTTGCAGAGTTTGAACTTGGTCTTGAAGATAGAATGAGTTCTAAGGTTGGACTTCTTTCAGGTGGTCAGCGACAGGCTATAACACTTCTTATGGCTACATTGCAAAAACCAAAGCTTTTATTGCTTGATGAACACACAGCAGCACTTGACCCTAAAACAGCTTCAAAGGTTCTTGAGCTGAGCGACAAAATCATCAAAGAAAATAATCTCACAGCTCTTATGGTTACACATAATATGAAAGATGCTATTGTTCATGGCAATCGTCTTATAATGATGAATAACGGAAAGGTAATTCTTGATATTTCTGGCGAAGAAAAGAAAAAACTTACAGTTGATGAGCTTCTTAAGAAATTTGAGATGGTAAGTAATTCTAAGCTTGAAAATGACCGTATGCTTCTTTCAAATTAACAAATAATATTAAATAGTCACTTTTGTTTATATTGTTTATATATAAAAACAAAAGTGACATTATTTTTGAGACAATTATTATTGGATATATTGCTTAAGGGCTTCTATATAAGCAATAGTTAAATGGCTGAAACTTGATTTTTGATGTGTGACTATGCCAATGTGCATATTTCCTTCTTTGATTAGTGGTACGGAGGCAATATTGCCATTAAGTTCTTCATCAATAACTCCACTACAAACTGTATAACCATTTAAACCAATAAGCAAATTAAATAGAGAGGCTCTATCACGAACCCTTATGTTTTTAGGTCTTTCTACAATGCTGAAAATCTCTTCGGAATAGTAAAAAGAATTATGTTCACCTTGCTCAAATGATAAATATGGGTATTTATCAAGTTCTTCCATAGTAACAGATTCTCTATTTGCCAGTGGGTGGCTTTTGCTGACAAATATATGGGGTTGTGCAACAAAAAGCTCAGTAAATTTCAAGCCTTTAGATTTAAGAATTTTCTTAAGGACAACTTCGTTAAAACTATTCATATATAAAATGCCGATTTCGCTTTTCATATTAGCAACATCTTCTATTATCTCGTAAGTCTGAGTTTCTCTTAGAGAAAAATCGTATTTATCACCACCATATTCTTTTACAAGGTCTACAAAGGCATTTACAGCAAATGAATAGTGTTGAGTTGATATACAGAATTGTTTTTTAATTATAGAGTTTGTATGCTTATATTTTTCTTCCAATAAATTAGCTTGCTCAAGGACTTGCCTCGCATAAGACAAGAACTGTTCACCATCTTTTGATATTGTTATTCCTTTATTTGTACGAACAAAAATAGTAATTCCCATTTCTTTTTCAAGCTCTTTAATAGCTTTAGTAAGGCTTGGTTGAGATATATATAATTCATTTGCAGCCTCTGTGATAGTGCCTTTTTCGGCAACCGTAGCTGCATACCTTAATTGTAAAAGTGTCAATCATAACGCCTCCAATAAATTTTCACGCATTAATTATACTTTAAAATCAATATGTTTTCAATATTAAAAAGCATAAACTATGAGTTTATCCATAGTGACGGTTTCCTTTGGTAACTTAATTCTACTACGAAATCGTTTCTATTGAGATATTATTTTTTATTATTTCAATCTTAATTTTACAATCTGCGAGTTTAAAAACCGCTCTCAAGTAATTAAAAATTGAAAGCGATTATTTAGATTTTGTCAAGAAAAGTTAAGAAATCCAGATTTTATTAATCATGGTGTACTCTTGGTTAGTGAACTTGTAATGGGTTATATAGAGTATATTTATATTTCACTCTGATTGATTATATTATTTTTTGTTTGCTCATTAAAACCCTGAAAGTTTATTAATATTTAGTTGAGAAGTAGGACTATTAATGATATAATAATATGGTGTATTTTGATGGAAATTTTAGCTTTTTAAATCTATAAGATTTTAATTTATGTAGGGGGTACATTAATATACAGCTAAAAACTTTCAAAAATATGCTGGCATAAAATAATAGGAGGATTAAGTTAATTTATGGAAACGCATACGAAACGAAATTCGTTTAAAGGTTCAATCGGCTTTGTACTTGCTGCAGCAGGTAGTGCTGTTGGTTTAGGAAATATATGGAGATTTCCGTATTTGGCAGCAAAAGATGGCGGAGGAATGTTCCTTGTAATTTACATCATTCTTGCACTTACCTTTGGCTTTACCCTACTTATAACAGAAGTCGCAATCGGAAGAAAAACAAAACAAAGTCCTTTAACTGCTTATGGTAAGCTTAATAAAAAATGGAAAGGCTTAGGAGTGATTGCCTGCCTTGTTCCTATAATTATTTTACCTTATTATTGTGTTATTGGTGGTTGGGTACTTAAATATTTTCTTGTTTATCTTACTGGAAATGGTTCAAGTGCGGCTCAAGATGGATACTTTACATCATTTATTTCAGGAAGCTATGAGCCTATCATTATGCTTTTACTCTTTCTTTTTGCAACAGCATTTGTCATATTTAGAGGAGTAAATAAAGGTATAGAGTCATTTTCAAAAATTCTTATGCCAATCTTGATTTTGCTTGTTGTTGTTATTGCTATATTTTCACTTACAATTAGTCATACAGACGAAAATGGTGTTACAAGAACAGGTCTGCAGGGACTTATGGTTTATGTTGTTCCGAATTTTGAAGGAATGACCATAAAAAGTTTTTTCTCAGTTTTGCTTGATGCTATGGGACAGTTATTTTTCAGTTTGAGCGTTGCAATGGGTATTATGATTGCCTATGGTTCATATGTCAGTGATGAAGCCGACCTTAAAAAGTCAATAAATCAGATTGAAATTTTTGATACAGCAGTAGCTTTTCTCGCTGGTGTTATGATTATTCCCGCCGTATTTACATTTGCTGGTACTGAAGGAATGGAAGCATCTGGTCCAAGCCTGATGTTTGTTTCATTGCCGAAAGTTTTTGCGGCTATGGGTTCGATAGGAAATGTTGTAGGCTGTCTTTTCTTTGCGATGGTACTTTTTGCAGCTATAACAAGTTCTGTGTCTGTTATGGAGGCGATAGTATCAAGTTTTATGGATAAGTTTAAATTTTCAAGAGTAAAAGCAGCCTCTCTTGAAACAGTGATTGCCATAGTAGTAGGTATAGTTGTTTGCTTGGGATATAATATATTTTATTTTGAAATGCCATTGCCAAACGGTACAACTGCACAAATTCTTGATATTATGGATTATATAAGCAATAACTTCTTTATGCCATTAGTAGCGATAGGCACTTGTATTCTTATTGGTTGGATTATCAAGCCAAAAACAGTTATTGATGAAGTCGAGAAAAATGGAGAAAAAATGGGTAGAAAAAGGCTATATATTGTAATGATTAAATATATTGCTTTGATTATGCTTGTTATACTCTTCTTGAAATCAATAGGTGTTCTGACGATAATATAATACTTATTAAGAGCTACATGGAGTAAGATATGACAGATTTTAAAAAAGGTTTAAAAGATGGAATACCAATAGCCTTAGGATATATCTCTGTTTCTTTTACATTTGGATTGCAGGCAGTAGGTGTAGGTTTAGCTTGGTGGGAAGCAGTTATGATTTCTTTTACAAACATAACATCTGCTGGACAATTTGCAGGTCTTGATATAATGGTAAGAGGTGGCGGTTTTTGGATGGAAATGGCTTGCACTCAATTTATAATAAATCTCAGATATGCTTTGATGTCGCTATCTCTGTCGCAAAAAACAGATAAAAGTGTAAAGGGTATACATCGATGGATAATAGGCTTTGGAATTACTGATGAAATATTTGCAGTATCAATGGGAAATGAAAAAGAAATAAGCAATAAATATCTTTACGGTCTAATTCTTCTTCCAGTTTTGGGTTGGACAGGCGGAACATTTTTGGGTGTTACTGTTGGAAGTGTTTTGCCAAGCGTTGTAAGAGATTCTATGTGCATAGCTATTTATGGAATGTTTATTGCAATAATAGTTCCACCTGCTAAGAAAAACTCATCAATACTAAAAGTTGTGATTATATCTGTAATTTTAAGTTGTGCATTTAAATGGTTACCTCTTTTGAATAATGTTTCAAGCGGTTTTGTAATCATTATATGTACGATAATTGCAGCATCAATTGGTGCAGTTTTCTTTCCTATTAAGGAGGAAAAAGAATGATTATAAGAGATTTTTTTATTTATCTTTTTATTATGGCAGGTGTTACATATCTTATAAGAGTTTTACCGTTTGTGATTTTCAAAGGTAAAATCACAAACACATTTATAAAGAGCTTCCTTTATTACGTACCATATGCTGTGCTTGGTGCAATGACATTCCCAGCAATATTATTTTCAACTGGTAATTATATCTCATCTATTGCAGGACTTATAGTGGCTTGTATAATGGCTTTTAAGGAAAAAAGCTTATTGATAGTAGCAATTTTCGCCTGTGTTACGGCATTAGCAATAAATTTAATTTGTATGGTAATATAAAATAAAAAGATTATAACATTTCGTGCATAAGTCCATAAAAAACAGACAATGAAAAAACGACCTCCTATGGCAGAGTTAAAGAAGTTGCCATAGGAGGTTTTGTTATGCCAAGAGAATATTAACATATACAACAATATGAGAAAAAATTATTGAATTTGAAAGAACAAGGATTAACATATCGAAAAAGCAAATATTAATTTTTACAACAAATATCGTATTCAATTAAAAGAAAACTGACTCCGTTTGAAAAACGAAATCAGTTTGTTGTTTAAAATTTAATTCTCTATCTTAAGTAGCTTTTTTGTACTGTTTATACAATTTTAGGCAGTGTATTTAACCAAGCTTGGATTTTTATTTTATAATTTGGTTTATATAATTTTCAGCAGAAATAGCCGCATTAGCACCGTCCGAAACAGCAGTTACAACCTGTCTTAGAGCCTTTGTTCGGACATCACCTGCAACAAATATTCCAGAAACAGAAGTCTTGCCTGTTTCGTCCGCAACAACATAGCCACTTTTATCAAGCTCAACTAAGCCTTTAAGAATTTGAGAATTAGGATTAGAACCAATCGCAATAAAAGCACCTTCAGCGTTAAGCTCAGCTGTCTTGCCAGTCTTTGTGTTTTTTAATGAGATAGAAGAAAGATGTTTATCGCCATTAAACGAAGTGGGAATAGCATTATAAATAATATCAATATTAACAGTATCGTTGGCTTTGTTTTGTAATGATTTTGCTGCACGAAGTTTTTCTCCACGATATATTACGAATACTTGCTTACATATTTTCGAGAGCAAGAGAGCATCACCAAGGGCAGTGTCGCCACCACCAATAACAACAGTTGTTTTATCTTTGAAAAATGCACCATCACAAACTGCACAATAAGAAACACCAGCACCTCTGAGTGCGAATTCTCCGTCAATACCAAGCTTTCTATGAGAAGCACCCGCCGCATAGATAATAGCCTTTACAGAAAGAAGATTATCACTTTTAAATTTTATAACAAAGCTACCATTTGCACTTTTTTCAATTTTAATAACTTCGTCCTCAATAAATTCAGTGCCATATGCCTGTGCGTGAGCCTTGAATTTCTCACCAAGTTCATAGCCTTCAATATTTGGAAGACCTGGATAGTTATCAATACAATCGCTTTCTACAATTTGACCTGTGGACATATAATCCCTTTCGCAAATAACTGTTGAAAGCATAGCCCTGCCAGTATAAATAGCTGCCGCAAGCCCTGCTGGACCACTTCCGATAATTAAAACATCAACTGAACGCATAGGAAAAGCACCTCACTAAAAATAATTTATAATTTAATAATATTAGTCATAATACCAGATGGGGTAATATCAACAATGCCGTAAGTTCCTGTATATCCTATTGAACCAGGATTCATAATATACATTCCGTCATCATATGCTGTATAAGGAACATGAGTATGACCAAAAAGAAGAATATCAGTATCAAGCAAATGAGCCTGATTGATTATCTGTGAATAACCAGATTTAACCCCGAAAAGGTGTCCATGAGTTACGAAGATATGCTTATTCTCAAGAGTAATTTCCTCGGAATAACGCTTTTCAGAACACCAATCACAATTACCCCTTACAGAAATAATCATCTTGTCAGGAATAGTTACAGCAAGAGTATCCATATCCTCGTTGCCATCTCCACAAAACACTACAACTTCCGCAGAAGACTGGCTTAATACAGCTTTCTGAAGTGAATAAAAATCCTTGTGTGAATCTGATACAACTACTATTCTCATATTTACCTCCATTAACATATAATGTTATCAGTACGAATAAAATATATACAGGTGGTGATTTTTATGGATAAAAAAGAAATCGAAAAGCTCATAAATTCTTTAGACCAAGTGCAAAAAAGCAAGCTTATGAATGCACTCGCAAATAAATCTGAAGCTGAACGCATATTAAGAACGCCAGAAGCACAAGCCATTATGAAAAAGCTTAAAGGAGAGAAGTAACCTATGGACGATATGTCTCAAAAGCTTATGTCATTGATGAATGACCCCGAAATCATGAGCAAAATACAGGGATTAAGTGGGCTTTTGAGTCAAGGCGAACCACAGGAACAGCCTAAGCCAAAGCCTCCAGAACCTCCTCCAAAGCCGAACGAATCAATGCTTCCTATGGATATGATGGGCACAATGATGAAAATTATGCCTATATTGAATACATTCAAAGAAGATGATGAAACAACCTGTCTACTTAAAGCATTAAGACCTTTTTTAAGTGAAGAGAAGCGTAAAAAGCTTGACGAGGGAATTCGTCTTATGCGAATAATGCGTTTACTGCCACTTCTTAAAGGAACAGATATGTTTGAAATGTTCAGATAAAGGAGGCTTGCTATGAATTCTTCAGATGATGATATAGGCAGAATGCAACAGGAAGCTGTGAGGCGTGTTCGGGATATGCAACAAAGGGCAAAGAATATATCCGCCTCAAGAACAGGCAGACAGCAAGCTCCAAAGACACAGGATAAACTGCCTGAAATTCACGAAACCGAATCGTCAGAACCTCCAGAACCACCCGAAATATCAGAAAGCAAAAAGCCGAATGATATTTTAGAGGGATTTTTTAAGGATAAGGAAAAAAGCCTTATCCTTTTGCTCTTGATACTTCTAAGTGGAGAAGAGGATAACAATGGCATTGTGCTTGCACTTCTTTATTTGCTTATCTGATTTGACCATCACCCTCAATGATAAATTTCATAGAGGTAAGCTCGTTAAGTCCCATGGGACCTCTTGCGTGAATTTTCTGTGTAGAAATTCCTATTTCTGCACCAAGACCGAACATTCCTCCGTCAGTAAATCTTGTTGAAGCATTAACATATACAGCGGCAGCATCAACCTCATTCTTGAAACGGTTAGCGTTCTTATAGTTTTCAGTTACAATGCACTCGCTGTGACCGCTTGAATACTTTGTAATATGAGCAATAGCCTCATCAATGTTGTCAACAACCTTAACTGCAAGAATATAATCAAGATATTCTGTTGCCCAGTCAGCCTCAATTGCAGGAATAACGCTGTCACCAAGAATTTCTCTTGTACGCTCACAGCCACGAAGCTCAACATTTTTTTCATCAAGCCTTGCCTTAATTACAGGCAGGGCTTTTTCTGCGATATTCTTATGTACAAGAATAGTTTCAATCGCATTGCAAACAGATGGGCGAGAAGTTTTTGCATTATATATAATGTTTGCAGCCATATCAATATCCGCACTTTCATCAACAAAAACATGGCAGTTGCCAACACCAGTTTCGATAACAGGAACTTTTGCATTTTCAACAACAGCTTTGATAAGACCTGCACCACCACGAGGAATGAGCAAATCAAGATAATCAACAAGTCCCATAAGTTCAACAGATGATTGGCGAGTTGTATCCTCAATAAGTTGGATACAATTCTTATCAAGCGCAGATTTTTCAAGAGCAGAACGCATAATATCTGCAATGCACTTGTTTGAATTGATAGCTTCCTTACCGCCACGAAGAATTACTGTATTTCCGCTTTTAAGGCAAAGAGAAGCCGCATCAGAAGTAACATTTGGACGAGCCTCAAATATAATCCCTATAACACCAATTGGAACACGAACCTTAGTTATATTAAGTCCATTAGGACGCTTACTTCCGCTAAGAACTGCACCAATAGGGTCTGGCAAAGCCACAACATCAAGTACGCCTTGAGCCATACCTTCAATACGAGTCTTGCTAAGGCTGAGTCTGTCTATAATAGATTCTGTAAGACCGTTTGCACGACCATTATCAACATCAATTTTATTTGCTGCAAGTATAGCGTCTGTATTATCTATAAGAGCTTTAGCAATAAGCTTTAATGCGTCATTCTTTTCTTCGCCCATTACAGCAAGTGTACGAGCAGCCTCTTTGGCTTTTTTACCCATTTCCTCAAGAATAGTCATTTTATTGCACCTCATCTTTTATCATAATTAAATCTTTAGCATAGGGGAGAGTCTTTATAAAATCGCAGAAAGTATGCCATTCATCAAGCTTGTGACCCTTTCTTGCATAATATATATTTATAAGAGTTTCATAATTTAGTGAGCAGGTTCTCATTTGGTTATAGCTTGACGGCAAAAGTTGAATTATATCATACCAATATTGCTTATCTTTAGTTTCAGTATATTTCAATCGAAGCTCTTCAAGTTTTGCAATAATAGTATCAAAGAAAGCCATAGAATCTTCATCTAATTTATCAAGACTGAAATCATCACGAGAAAATTCCTTGCTGTGAATCTTATGCATAGTGCTTGTAGAGTTTGCGACAGTAGCAACCTTATAAGTATCATATTCTTTCCACCAGTACATAGGTGCTGTAACATCAACTGAAATAAATATCTGTCTTAGATATTTTCTGTGGTCGCTGCCCGCTCTCGCCAGCCTCTTTGCAAGTCCGAGGTCGTTTTCTCCAAGAATATACTGTCCATTTTCATCATAGTAGCTATCACTTCTTGCCCAACTGTTAAGCGGATTTCTTGCACCTCTCATAGCATTTTCAAGGTTCATTACAGAGATTCGTTCTACCTTTAGCAATGTGTTTCACTCCAATTTTAAATTACTTGCTTGCAAGAAACATAGTTCCTACACTTTCGCCCTGAATAAGGTTTAAAAGTCTTTCAGGAGCATTCCCATTCATAACACAGCAATTTATTCCGGCTTCATTTGCGACAGCTGCTGCAGAAACCTTTGTAATCATACCGCCGGTACCTCTGTTCGAGCCTGAACCGCTTGCCATTTTACGAATATCGTCATCAATAAGCTTAACAACTTCAAAGCGTTTTGCGTCTTTATTTTTTCTTGGGTCGCAGTCATAAAGTCCGTCAATATCAGACATAATAACAAGCAAATCAGCATCAAGCAAATCGGCAACAATTGCTGAGAGATTATCGTTATCGCCGAAGTTATTTCCAACAAGCTCATCAATAGCAACAGTATCGTTTTCGTTTACTATCGGAATAATTCCCATCTCAAGAAGAGTGCTGAAAGTATTATAAGCATTTTGGCGGAGATGTTCGTTAAAGAGAACATTCTTTGTCAAAAGAACCTGAGCAACAGTATGATTATATTCTCCAAAAACCTTATCATACATAAACATAAGCTCGCATTGACCAACAGCGGCAACAGCCTGTTTATAACGGGTTTCCTTGGGTCTTTCAGGAAGATTAAGCTTGCCAAAGCCAACGCCGATAGCACCTGAGCTTACAAGTATAACTTGCTTGCCCATATTTTGGAGGTCACTCAGAACCTTACAAAGATTTTCAAAATTTTTAAGATTAAGTTTTCCATTTTCGTATGTCAAGGTTGAAGTACCAACCTTGACAACGATTCTTCTTGATAATAATTCGTTCAATTCATTCAGTCCTATTTTACAGATTTTAGCATTATTACTCTAAGTGCCTTATAATTATACCAAAAATATCAAGGTTTTACAAGTAGAAAATAACTCTAAAATGCTTTCAGAATAAAAAGCCATTTTTAGTTGCAAATTCACAGTTAAAAACAGCTTGATTAAAGATTTTAAATTAACTTTTGTTGACGCTTACCATCAATTTGCGTATAATAAATTAAAATTCCAGAAAATCTTATTATTGACAACAAATTTCCGTTGTGATAAAATAATCGGCAGACGGAATATATCACCATTGTGTCGAAATATATTGACCATATGTGTAAATTATGTATTTCCGAAACATAATTTACTATTCGGGGAGAAATCCCTATATTTTTTAAAGTGCAGTTAATCGACACTAACTAAAAAGAGATGATAATTATAAAAAGAAATATTATTTGTGCCATAATTTTTGTGCTGATACTGATAACTTCAACTGTTGTAGTGCTTGCAATAAATAATAATGCAAAAAATCAAGATGAAAAAATCGCCCGCATTTATCAGGACAAAAAACTTATCTATACAATAGATTTAAATTCTGTTAAGAAAACATATAGATTAACCATAGATGGCGAGGATAAGTCTGAAAATATAGTAGAGGTACGAAACGGCAGTATAGGAATTATAGAAGCAAGCTGTACCGACCATATCTGTATAGATACAGGATTTATAGATAATTCATCTGTACCCGTTGTTTGCTTGCCGAATAAAATCATCATAGAAATTTCGGATAATACAGATAATTCCATAGATGCAGTTGCAAATTAGGTGATGTGAATTGAGAGAGAATAATAGCTTAAATATAAGAAAGATAGCGATTCTTTCAATGTTTGTTACAATATCATTGACAATATTTGTGCTTGAAAGTTTAATGCCACCAGTAATCAATATTCCTGGAATAAAGCCTGGCTTTGCAAATATAGTAACGCTGTTTTTGCTTGTAAATACTAACAAACGCTCTGCATTTACAGTTTTAATTGTAAGAATAATTTTAGCTTCAATATTTGCTGGACAGATAATGTCCTTATTTTATAGCCTTTCGGGTGGTATACTTAGTTTACTTGCGATGAGCATAGTTCTATACATAACAAAGAAAAAGACAATATGGTTTGCAAGTGTTGTAGGAGCAATTTTTCATAATATAGGACAGATTTTAGCTGCAGTTGTAGTTTTAGGCTCATGGACGGTTATTTGTTATTTACCTGTACTTTTAATTTCAGGTTGTATAACAGGTCTGATAACAGGCTTAATTACTGAATTTCTTGATAGAAGTCTTGCTAAGGGAGCTTTTCTTGATAGGCTTAATAAGATACTTTGTGTTAAAAAAGTATCTTAAAGTTAGTTATCACTAATTTATAGGGGTGGGTATTTAATGCTAATAAGAAAGATTTTGTCGGGATTTTTGTAGCATAAATTTCGATAAAAATAAAAAATGGAGGGATAATAATGCTACTTATAATTTCACTTGTGCTTGCAGTAGCTTTTGTCTTTTTATGTGGAAAAGCTCTCAAAAAGCACCCAATTTTGTTTTACAGCGGAGCAGGAATAATAACTATTGTATTGGCACTCATTCCGTTTGACGGTGTACCTGATTTTGTCAATAACTACATTCTTGCTTTATTCAGGAGAGGTTCTCTTGCAACAGCAATTTTCATCATTGTTATGTATACGGGAGCGTTGAAAAATGGTTCTGCACTAATGAAAAGGCTGATTGTCATTCGTGGTGAACTTTCGATTATGGCTTCAATAATGATACTTTGCCATAATATTTTCTTTGGAAAAACCTATTTTGTAAGACTTTTTACATCAGCTTTAACAATGCCAGTAACACAGCTTCTTGCTGCTATCGCATCATTGCTAATGCTTGTTATTATGATACCACTTGCAATAATGTCATTTCCAAAGGTAAGAAAGAAAATGAAGCCAAAGCTTTGGAAAAGACTTCAGCGTTTTGCATATGTTTTTTACGCTCTGATTTATATTCATATCTTCCTTTTGACATATTCAAGTGCACAGGCTCGCCGAGGAGATTACGCACTCAGTCTCATTCTTTATACAATAATTTTTGGTGTATACCTTGTAATGCGTGTAAGAAAATATCTTCTTAAAAAGAACTCAAATATCAAGCTTGCTCTTAATGCAGGTTCAGGAATTTGTACAGTGGGAATTGTCGGAGCAGTTTGCCTCTTTGTATTTTTAGGCAATGGAAATACTGCAGCACCTGCAAGAATACCAGTTAAAACCTTTGCATATTCCTCAGAAAGTTCTGTTGCCACTGCTGATAATTCTAATGCAGAAAGCCAGCTTCATGTTGAAACCTCAGAAGTAAGCCAAATCTCAGAAACAACATCAGTTAAAAGCAAAGAAAAATCTCAGTCAACAGCTTCTGAAAGCTCAAAAACTTCATTAACATCATCAGCTTCATCAAAAGTAGAGAGTAAGTCAACAGAGAATGAAACATCAAAGAGCAATTCTCAAAGTAGCCAAATCACAACAAAAAATAATAGCAGTTCTAATAATACCACGCAAAGCAGTAAACCGTCCGCTTCAAATAACAATAATAGCAGTTCATCAAGCAAAAATAATATAAGCTCAAAGCCATCAACTTCGAAGCCAAACCAATCTATAACAAGTAAGCCATCAAATAGTGGTAATACTGTTTCAAAGCCTGAAACATCAGCACAAGAAACATCAAAAGTACCTATTGTACAAAATAAGTATAAGGACGGAAAGTTCAGCGGTTCGGCCTATGGTTATGATGGAAATATCTATGTAACAATCACAATTAAGGACGATAAAATCACAAATATAGAGGCAACGTCAGACGAAAGCGACCGTTGGTATTTTGAGAGCTGTGTTCAAAATGTAACATCACAAATTATTGAAAGTCAAAGCACAAGTGTTGATGCAACAAGTGGTGCTACATATTCCTCAGAGGGCATTATGGCAGCGGTTGGACAGGCTTTGAACAGTGCAAAGAATTGATATGAAAAAACGAATTTTAGCTTTAATAATGGTAACTCTTTTTTTGAATCTTACAGCTTGTAATAATTCAAACGGAAAAACCTCATCAGTTTATGAAATTTCTCTTAGCAGTGATTACGATAATAGCAACGAAAAAAGTTTGTCATTTTTTGCAATGGATACTTATATGAATTTTAAGGCTTATGGCGAAAATGCAAAAACTGCTGTAAATGAGGCATCAGCTCTTGTAGAGGATTTGGAAAATAAGCTTTCTGTAACAAACCCCGAAAGTGAAATTTCCAAGATAAATTCTTCTGCAAATAATGCGATAAAGATTTCAGAAGATACGCTTACACTTATATCGACTGCTCTTTATGTCAATAAAAAAAGCGGTGGTGCGTTTGATATTACAATCTATCCAATAGTTAAGCTTTGGGGTTTTACAACAGGAAAGTATGAAGTTCCAAATAAGGAAGAAATTTTAAAAAATCTTGAATATGTTGATAGTTCAAATATTAAGCTTGATGAAAAAGAAGGTACAGTAACAGTTCCCGAAAATATTGAAATAGACCTTGGTGGTATTGCAAAGGGCTATGCTGGCAAGAAAGCCGCAGAAAAAATTCGTTCTATGGGAATAGAGAGTGCTTTGCTTAATCTTGGTGGAAATATTCAGACAATAGGTTCAAAACCCGATGGCAGTGCGTGGGGAGTTTCTATATGCAATCCCGAAGATTCCTCAAAACAACTTTGTCGTATTGAAGTAGTAGATAAGGCAGTTGTAACATCTGGTGGCTATCAGAGATATTTTGAGGAAAACGGTAAGAGTTATCATCATATAATAGACCCTAAAAGCGGATATCCAGCAGAAAACGGCTTGCTTTCTGTAACGATTGTCGATGAAGACGGTATGCTTTGCGACGCACTTTCAACAACACTTTTTGTTTTAGGAAAAGACAAGGCTCTTGAATATTGCGAAAAATACGGTATAGAAGCCATTCTTATGACTGATGATAAGAAAATCTATGTTACAGATGGATTAAAAGAAAGCTTTTCTATAATTGACCAGACATCAGGCTATTTTCTCGCAGAATAGTTTACCCATAAAATTCTAAAAATTTTTTATTTTGCTTTATTGACTTTTGGAAAAATTAGGTATAAAATAAAGGCAGTTAGTTATAACTAATTAGATTATTAGAAAAAACTAACCAAAATATTTTAGGGAGGTTCGTTATGAACAGCAAAAAAACAGTTTCAGCTGTTTTGGCGACAGCACTGGTTCTTAGTGTAACATCAAGTGCAGCGTTTGCGTCAAATAGCAGCAAAAATTCCGCAGACTATGTTTACGGCACAATGAAGATTTCGTATCACGATTTTTATTTAGGAGAAAAGGTTGATACAACAAAGGGTGTTACAAGCACTGATTATGTTGATGCAGTAAGCTCTGCTACTATGAATAAGTATACAAACCAAAACCTCAACGCAGGGACATATACTTCAGAAAATGCAGACAACACAATGGGATATATCAACGGTGTTATTTTCCCTGTAAAGGTTTCAGCAGAAGATTATGCAAAGCTTAAATCAGCAAGTAATTTTGATGAGCTTGGCTTTACTGAACTTACAGAAGTTCCAGCAGTATATAAGGAGCTTACAGTAGATAATGGTGTTCTTTCGTTTAGTGAAGCTGAAGGAAAGACAGAAACCGTAGATGCAAACTATACATTCTCAACAAGTTCAAAATATGGTGACTATCAGATTTCCTTTAGCAATGTAAATGACATTTTCAATGATAATGTAGTTTATGGTGTAGTTCTTGAAACAGCAGAAGGCGATGATTACGGCCTTTATTCACAGGAAAACATCTGGAAAAACACCAAGCTTGCATGGTCAACAGGTTTTACAACAGAAGCTCATGGTTGTCCACTTCGTTCAGAACCTTATGAGGCGATTATGGGTGAAACCCTCGATAATGTACAGTATATCACAGCTAATGGTATCTATAATTTCACAATGAATCAATATGTTGCAATTAAGCACAACGGTAGTATTGATGTTAATGATGCTTATATTACAGACGGTTCAACAAGTTGCCTTGTAAGCGATATTCCAAACGATTTCGAGCCACAGGTTACAGTTGAGGGGCTTGATAGCACATATAGCAACGATAAACTCAATTTCACAAATGCAGTTCCTAATAAGTATACAGCAGTTTTGTCTGATGCAAAGGGTAAGTATGCAAGCGTTTCAACAGATTTCACACTAAAGACAACTGCTCAGGCATCACTTAAAGACGGTCAGCTTCTCCTTGATGATAAGACAGACGGTGTTGCAGATTATATCTCAGCATTTACATCTATCTCTATAACTGACCCTAATGGCGGAGTTATTAAGTATATCGAAAAAGAAAAAGGTAAGCCTACTTATACAGCCGATATATTTGACGCTAATGGAGTTATAGATATTGATGCACAATATACAGCCGCTACAACAACAGGTAAGGGTGCAAGTGCTGTAACAACTTATGAATATGGCCCTGTATTCGGTGTAGATGGAGAATATCAGATTGTTATTCAGGCAAATGGTTATGATACTGCTACACTTTCTTATACAGTAAACAGAGAGCCTTCTGCTCCTGAATCATCAGAGGAATCTTCAAACGATGAATCCTCTGATGAAGATTCAAATGTTGTTTCTAACGAATCATCATTTGAACCATCAGAGCCAAGTGATGTTGAAAGCTCAGAAGAAACATCAAATAATGAGCCTTCCGAAGTAAATAGCAATACAGATAATACAAGTAGCACAAATACATCTAACGGCAAAGACGCAGGAACAGTTGCAACAGGGGCAAACGAAACAGCTGCAGGAATTGCACTTGTCTTTATTGCAGCTGCATTGGTCGCATCAATTCTTTACAGATTTAAGAAATCTTAAATTTTAAAATTTAACCATAACCTATGAAATAGAACTGGTATCGTTTTGGGTGCCAGTTCTATTTTGTTAGTCAATACTAACGATCAGCTAATAAATTTCCCCAAAACAATAAAACAAGCAAAGAAAAATGGCATATTGTTGTAAAACTTACTGAGGGCAGAACAAGCCTTGACAGAGATTATATAGATATATTACAGCAAGGAAGAAAGTTCAAGATTTATCTGAATACAGCACTTGAGCTTGAAGTTTATGATGAAAAAGACAAAAAGCTTAAAACACTTCCAGCCGTTGGTGCAAAGGCATCAAATGCAGAGTTTAAGCAGATGAAGAAACAGCTATGCTTGCAGATAGATGCTGGACAGTCGATGCGTGGGAAAGCTTTCTCAAAACAAATGAATAAAAAAAACGGTGCAGTTCCGAAAAGGTTCTGCACCGTTTTTATGTATTAAGCTTGTATAGAAATTCCAGTATATTCATAATCAAGCTTGTAACCAAGCCATTCTGCAAGATGTAAGGAAACCTCGTGGGCAGCGTCCCAAGAGGGCAACCTATCTTGCTTCAAACTTTCCTTTATAAACTCATATGAAGCAATTCTTGCAAGTCCACGCTTGCGAAAATCTGGATTAGTAGCGATTATAACCTCATATCCGCTGCTATAATAGCTAAAAGAAGTAGCACCACAAACTAATTTATCATTGTATGTTATGCCAAAACCTAAGCCATTTTTGAGAAAATCATTACAGCCATTGAAATTATTGCAAAAACCATCTGACCAATCCTCATTCATAGCTTGGGTATATAAGTCTTTATCAAAGCGTTTGAGAGCAAAACCATCGGTTAGTTTGTATGAATATTCAGGCAAGTTAGGAAATTCTTTGATAGTTTCAAAGCGTCTTTGTATATGTGCCTTTTCGCCATAATGCTTTATTATCTCATCACGAATTTCTTTGTTATCTGAAATAAAGACTAAGTGTCCATTTCCGATAAAATTCATAAATTCATTAAGAAATGCCTTATCAAGAACACCACCAATATAGATATAACCAAGAAAAGCGATTGCCATTTTAGGATTTTCGCTTTCACCATATACATCTCCCATAAGACCCTCAAGACAGCTTGTAAGAGCCGTATCACTTATACCCTTAAAGAGATGTGCGGAATTTTTAATTTGTTGTAAATTAAGTTTTATCATTTTGATTATTCTCCAATGCAAAAATATCATTAAGCGTTTTTGTTGCAGTTTTAGTTTTAAAGAGCTTGTTTCTTACATTTACGATTGCGTCTTTTGAAAGATTATCTTCGTAGGCATTAACAAGAAAATCAGCCTCAACGAGTATCTGATAATCAAGACCGTCAATCATATTATAGGTGTGGTGGTGTCCGACAAGAAAGCATACACGCTCGATTATTTTTTCATCAACGCCAAGCTTGTTAAGTAGCTTTTCAGCCTCGTCAGGACCAAGCATTTCTTGATATTTTCCCGAAGAACTGCCATAAAGTTCTTCGCTTTTCTTTATGCCAATATCGTGTACAGCCGCCGCAATTTCAAGAATTTCCTGATTTTCAGCAGAAAGTTTCTCAGCCTCACCGATAGTTTTTGAAAAGGCATAGACTTTAAGAAAATGCCCAACACGCTTAGGGTCACCCGAAAAATATTCGGTCATTGCTGAAATTACTTTAGTTATGTTCATTAACCTTCCTCCTCAGATTAACAAAGACAATGCCCGCAGTTACGAGCAATATAGAAATCAGATTAGGGATAGTAAAAATATTCTCTCCAAGTACAATTCCCGAAGTAATCGTACCAAAAACGGGAATCATAAGCGTAAATGTGCTTATGATACTTACATCATTATGCTTGAGCAAAACAGTCCATATAGCAAAGGATACGCTTGAAATCAACGAAAGATACGCCATAACTATAAAACAATCAAGCGAAGTGAAAGCAATTCCGCCTGAGAAAAGCATACCAATGATAATTAGTAAACCTCCGCCGATAGTAAGCTGTGCCGCCGAAACAAAAACAGGGTCAGAATCTTTTGAAATCTTCTTTGCAAAAATATTTCCCAAAGCACCGCAAAGATTAGATAGAAATAAAAAGCTGTCACCTATAAAGGAAAATTCGCCAATAAAATTTCCGCCACCAATATTTATAAGTACAATACCACAAAAGCCTATGCAACAGCCAATAAGCTTTTTAGCTGTAATCTTATCGCCCTTAAAGAAAAGCGGTGCAAGTAAAACTCCCAAAAAAGCCGAAAATGAAGTATATATTGAAGATTTAGTTCCGGTAACAAAGACAAGAGCAACATAGAGAAAAATATATTGCAAGGCTGTCTGCATTATTCCGAGTGAGGCCATTTTGACAAGCTCTCTTTGTTTAGGAACAAAAAATTTCTTTCTCATTATTGTAAGAGCAATATAGACAACTACTCCAGCCGAAAAAAATCTTACTCCTGCAAAGACAAGCATAGATGGAATATCATTACTTTCTATTGAGAATATTTTATAACCTTGTTTGATTGCCGCAAAAGCAGTTCCCCATAGAGCAGTACAAAGCAGAGCTAAAAGCGTAACAACAAGCTTGTTTTTCAGAAGATTATTCTTCAATGTTGTCAGCACCAGATTTCTTTAGCAATTCTGAGATATTTTCTCTTTCAGCTTTAAGTTCATTAGCTTTTTCACGCTTATTAAAAAGTTCAGCTTTTATAATTTTTTCATCATAAAGCCTTACAAGCATAGAAAGCAAAAAGTTATCATTGTTATATTTTGAGATTTTTTCAGATAGAATGTCAAAGGCTTTTTCAAATTCTGCATATTCCTCAAGAGCAGATATGTATAATCTCATAGCTTCAGCATTGAGGTTTTCAGTATCGACGCTGTCAAGCAAATTATGACCATCACACCTTTCTCCACGCCTGTTCATAAGCATAGTTCTGAGTATAGTAAGTTCGTCCTTGCATTCTGAATTATCGGTATCAAGAATATGTCTTTCTGCTCGTTCAATGTCATTTATTTTTATTAAAAATTCAATACATAAAAGCCTTGTAGAAGTTTCATAGCTGATAAAGGCACAGCAATCGTTGAGGTATAATTCAAGGTATTTAGGACTTTTTCTTGTTTCAGAAGCTATAAAAAGCTTTTGTTTAACATGTTCTAAAGTTTGTTGTTTATCCATTTGAATTTCCTTTCTGAATAAGGGATTATCTCTCAAACTTGACAAATTCTCCATTTTTATTTTTGATAAACATAGAGCCGTATGGTTCGTCAAGAAATTTAAGAATACTTGGCTCATAGTTGCAAAGAGTATTCAGATGATATATTCCAGATTTGCTTGTATCATTCATATACTCATCATCTTCATCGCCAGCCATAAATCTCCAGCCACTATCCTGATTATCGAGAGGCATTTCACGATAAATAAATCTGATTTCAGCACCGTCTACAATTATTCTGTCCGTAGCAAAACAACCAGTATGTGAATCTTTTGTTTCAAATAAGTCTTCCATAATTGATTTTGGAATTTTATATTTCTTGCGTCCATTTTCGCAGAAATTTTTTCTGCTAATATCAAGAACAGGATTTAGCTCTCCAACAAGATTAAATAAATCGTCTGCACTGGTATCAATTTTATAATTCATTTCTTCTTCATATAGAAGATATATCTGATAAAAACAAACCTTTTCACCATTCGGAAGTTCTAAAACATTATCCTCCATTAAAGGCGAATTGCCAAGAATAACACCCGAAAGTTCAGTGTTATCAAAATATGGTTCTCCATTTGAGATTGTATGCCCCCAACCAATCCATGAATTTTCCAATATAGGTAGATGTGCAAGAGATTTCATAAGTCTTAGTGGCCAGAACCATTTTTCATTCGAGCTTTTAACATGCCAGCTTTTTGGCAAGCATAAAACAAGCTCAGCTCGGTCATAAAATTCATCACTTGGAACAGTCATTTTGTGAGCACCCATTCCACAGGTTACAAGCGTATAAAACTCATGTTCATCATTTGGTGGAATAAGCAAAAGGTCACAGCTTATATCAGTAGTTGAAACATCTCGCAAAACATTATTATATTCACCTATGTTATCTTCGATAAACATTTCAAGGCTTATAACTTCTTCATCAGAATAAGCTTCAGCTACTGTATTTTGAGAATTAAAATATGAATCATATAATTCTTTATCTAAAGCTTCAAGCTTTTGTGAATATTCAGAAAAAAGTTCATCATTACCATATTCAGATGTAGCAAAGCAAAGAAAAAGCAAAGTATCTATATCCTTTGGGTCTATTTCGTGAGTTTTTTCAAAGCAAGGGATAGCCTCATCATAATTTCCACTATGATAATAGCTCATACCAAGATAGAAATAATATTTAGCAATTTCTTCTTCGTTATCATCAGGTTCAATAGATTCTAAAAGTTCGATAGCTTCATCATATCTATCTAAACTAAAATAAGCACCTGATAATAGTACATTAAGTTCATAAGGTCTGTCGTTTTCAGGAATTTCTATTATTATATCAATAATTTTTTCAAATTCCTCATCGTGGTTTAAAACCTCAATTTTATCGAGAAACTCTCTATATTGATTATCGTCTGTAAAATATTGATTATTGCTCATAAAATCACCACTTGCTTGATTACAATATAAAATAATTTTTGAATATAAGTAATTATAGCATTGAGAGTGAAAAGTGTCAACGAATAGCTTTACGGTGGATTATCTGAAAAATGAATATTAATTTTAAATTTAATGATTTTCTGAAATTTTGCAAAATTATGACATTTTTTCTGCTTATTTACTCTATAAACAGGTTTAAACAATTCTATATTTATGCTATAATTTTTAATGATAAATTTATTTTAAAGGAAGAAATTCAATGATAAGATTGCTTATAGTCGAGGACGATAAAAATATAGTAAAAATGCTCGAGGCAACTGTTTCAATAGCTGGATATGAAAGTGATTCTTGTTATGACGGAAAAACTGCTATTCAAAAAATAAATGAGAACGATTATGATTTAGTTTTGCTTGATGTAATGTTGCCAAATTTCAATGGTTTTCAGGTTATGGAACACATAGATACAGAAAAAACTCCTGTAATATTCCTTACAGCCTTACAAGATGTTACAGATAAGGTAAAAGGTTTAAAGCTTGGGGCAGAGGACTATATAGTTAAGCCATTTGAGGCAGTAGAACTTCTTGCAAGAATTGAGGTTATACTAAGACGCAGACATAAAAACAACAATATAATAAAATATGGCGATATAACTGTAGATATTTCACGCCATATAATAAAAAAGCAAGGAATAGAAATTCAGCTTACACCAAAAGAATTTGAGCTTACGGTATTCTTTATGCAAAACCTTGATATAGCTCTTACAAGAGAACGCTTGATTTCAGCAGTATGGGGATATGAATATATGGGAGAAACTCGAACAGTAGATACTCATGTTCAGCAAATTCGCAAAAAACTTGATTTGCAGGATTCTCTCATAACCGTTCCAAAGCTTGGATATAGGCTTGAAAGTAAATCATAACCAGAGGTGAACTAATTGAAGCTATGGTTTAAGGTGTTTATTTCGGCTTTATTTCTTGTAATTGCCGCTATAAATGCCACAGCATTAGTCGTTCTTTCAAATAATCAACATATGACAATAACTCGCGAGAGAAGTCGTGCAGTGTCTTCACACGAGTTTATTTGTGCATCAATAAGCAATAATATAACTTATCAAAGAATGAAATCAGAAGCCTTTATGCTCTCCAAAGATGATATAGACAAGGTTATCGAGCATATACTTTCTCAACAGCTTGAAGAAAACGCTCTTGCCATAATATCAGACAGCGAAAATAACATATCATATTATGGAGAAGAAAAGCCTGATATAAAAACACTTTCTGAAAAGATTACAAGTGAAGACAATCTCGCCTCAATAATATTGGATTGTGGAGAAAATACATATATGTTTGTTGGTTCAATATCAAGCTTTGAAGGCAAGGAATATAAAGTTTTTACGGCGAATAATATTACAGAAGTTTATAATGAGAGAAATAAGGAACTATTTTTTGTGCAGATTCTTTCTGTTGTTTTGGCAGCAGTGATTGCTGTAATCTTACTTTTACTTATAAAATTACTTTTCAGACCTCTTGGCAGAATCAATAAAACCATCAATAAAATAGCCAGTGGAGATTATAGCCTTAGAGTAAGTACAAGTGGCAGTGAAGAATTTCAACAGCTCGCAAATAATGTGAATTCTATGGCTGTTTCTGTTGAGGAAAATTATAACAGAATAGAATCAATAGCCGAGGATAGAAAACGCTTTATAGATAGCCTTTCTCACGAAATGAAAACCCCATTGACATCTATACTTGGTTTTGCGGATATTTTAAGGATAAAGAAAAATGTAACCCCAGATGAGCTTAATGAATATTCATCTATTATAGTAGAGGAATCAAAGCGTTTAAAGGCTATTTCTGGTAAGCTTATGGAACTTGTTTCCTCTGGAGATTCTGAGCTTGAGTTGAATCCGGTCAGAACAGATGTAATATTGAATGAACTTAGTATAGTTTTTGAACCTATGATGAAAGCTAAGTCTATAACACTTTTTACTCATATTGAACCTTTAATAATAAATGCAGATGCAGATTTATTTAAATCAGTGATATATAACTTTGTAGATAATGCAGTTAAAGCGTCATTTGAGGGAGGAAAGATTGAGCTTACTTGTCGTAGTGAGGGAGAGTATGCTGTAATCACAGTGCGTGATTATGGTATGGGAATAGCTGAGGAAGATAAAAAGCGAATTTTTGAACCGTTTTATATGGCAGATAAAGTCCGTTCAAGAAAACTTGGCGGAGCAGGCTTAGGACTTGCTCTGTGTGCAGAGATTGCCAAAAAGCATAATGCAAAAATAGAGCTTGAAAGTGAACTTGGCAAAGGTACTATTATAAGTATTTGTATAAAGCAAAGTGAGGGTAAAATCAATGAGCAAATTTAAGAAATTTATACTTCCGACTTTGCTTTTGACACTTGCTATGGGAGCGGAAATAACGGGTATAATTTTCTGTGGAAAAATGTTGCCTGACTATAAAAATGAAATCTTTACTGAGGAAAAGAAAAATATAACACAGCTTATCTTTGTAGATGACGGAGATAACTCTCGGTTTTATCCGTGGCTCTCATATCGTGAAGATGAATTGATTTCCGCACCATCATATATTACAAGTCACATTTATGACCAAAGCTTAGATATGTTTGCAAATAGTTTGGGTGATGATAGATATAATTATGACGATGAAGCATTGAAAAAGATTATGTTGGAGAACATTAATGAGAGGATATTTTATGTTATTCAAACTCTTGATATAAATAATATTCCAAAAGAAAATACAGATTTTTCTCAGAGCGTTGAATTTGACAATAATGCATCAATTATGCATATAAAAGATTTCAAATATACAAACCAAAATAATAAAACAAAAATTTTAGATTTAGTTGTGAAATTAGGAGATAACAGTATCTTATATTTCAGAGTAAGAAGTGAAAATCCACCTAAACCAGATTCTCAAGAAATAAATCAAAAAAGCAAAGAAATTTCAGAAGATGTGTGTTCTGCCATAGATTACTTAACGAAACCTATGGAATCGCAATATTCTGAATTAGCACTCACAGATATGTATTTTTCTGAACAAAACGAATATGAAGAAGATGTTGCCGAACAACCCTTAGAGAGTAATAAAATATATGATTATATATCATCAATTTATATGCCTGAAATGTATGTAGATAACGGAAACTATGTTTTTTCAACAATAGCCGATGATAAGTTTGCATTTCCAATAAGAGTAGTTATTTCATCAATGATTTCAAACTCACAATATACAGTTTTTTCTAATGGAGATGAACTGATACTTGTTTTAAGTGGAAATGACAACACTTCAAAATATTCAGATACGATTTTATATTACAGCATAAGTGATAAGAAATTTACAGGCTTTAGTATGAAAAGCACATTTTGACAATTTTCTTGCAAAAAACAGAATACTCTGTAACAGTTCCTGAGTTATATTTGATTTATTCAGATAATGCAGAAGTGTTATGGAGGAATTTCAAAATGAAACAATATATGTCGGAATATGAAAAATTTGTATTCTTAAATAGTTCAGGTAGTTTTACACAATCCGAAAATTGGTGCAAAATAAAAAACGAATGGAAATCGGAGAGAATAATAATTCGTGATGAGAGCGGAAATATTATAGGAACTATGCAAATTCTAATTAAGAATATTCCGCTTATGCATACAGTTTTTATGTATGCTCCAAGGGGTCCTGTGTGTGATTGTCACAATTTGGATATACTTAGCAAAATTATTGAACAGGCAAAACTTCTTGCAGAAAAACACAAAGCATATATGCTTAAAATCGACCCTATGATTTCATATGATGATATTGAATCCATAAACAATTTAAAACGCTTGGGTTTTAAATATAATGCCAATACACCAGAAGATAATACAATTCAGTGTCAGCGTAATTACATACTTGATATTAAAAATAAAACCGAAGATGAGATTTTTTCCTCGTTTCATTCAAAGTGGAGATATAATATAAGGCTTGCTGTTCGTAAGGGCGTTTCTTGCAAATATTATGGCGTAGAAAAGCTTGATGATTTTTGTGAGCTTATGCAAGCAACTGGAAAACGAGATGGTTTTGCCATTCGCTCTAAGGAATATTTTGAGAAATTTCTTTATGCTTTTGAAGAAAATGCCAGACTTTATATGTGCTACTCTCCAGATGGTGAGGCAATTTCGGGAGCATTAACAGTAAGATATGGCAATAGAGTCAGCTATGTTTATGGAGCGTCAAGTGATACTCAAAGAAATCTTATGCCAAATTATTTAATGCAGTGGAATATGATAAAATGGGCTATTGAATCACAATGTGATATATATGATTTTATGGGAATACCTCATTGTGATGAAGAAAATCATTCTAATTATGGAGTATATCGTTTCAAGAAGGGCTTTAATGGCGAAATTGTAAAGTATGCTGGTGAATTTGATTATATTTTTTCAAATGTAAAGCATACAGTAATTTCATTTTTGCTGCATTCAATAGGCTATACAAAGCTATAAAAAGTAGAACCCCCGGTCAAACCGAGGGTTCTACTTTTATAGACTTTTCAATATTATTTTACGCCATATTTGTCATAGTATGCGTCAATAGCGGATTTAAGCTTATCATCAATTATAACCTTGCCCTTATATTCCTTATTGTAAAGATGCTCTACAACTTCCGCCATAGTTACTATTGCAGTTGTTTTAAGTCCGTATTTCTCTTCAATTTCGGAAAGTGCTGATTTTTCACCCTTTCCTCTTTCCATACGGTCAACAGAAACAACAAGTCCAATCGGATTTACATCTCCTTGAGCCTTAATTATTGGAAGTGTTTCCTCGATTGATGTACCAGCTGTTGTAACATCTTCAATAATAACAACTTTATCACCATCAGAAATAGGGCTTCCAAGAAGAATACCCTTATCACCGTGGTCTTTTACTTCTTTTCTGTTTGAGCAATAGCGAATGTCTTTGTTATATTTTTCACTAATTGCAATAGTTGCAGCAACGGAAAGCGGAATTCCCTTATATGCTGGTCCAAAAAGAACATCAAAATCAAGTCCGAAAGTTTTGTTGATTGCTTCAGCATAATACTGTCCAAGCTTTCTAAGCTGTGCACCTGTTCTGTAAAATCCAGTATTTACGAAAAATGGTGTTTGACGGCCGCTTTTTGTAACGAAATCTCCGAATTTAAGTACCTGACAATCAACCATAAATTCAATAAACTGCTTTTTATATTCTTCCATGAAAAATCCTCCATTTTTCAAATTTTAATTTCAGTTTTTATTATAACATAAAATTTGTGTTAATCCAACCTTTTTAATGGCATTTTATTCAAAAATATAGCAAATCGTTTTCACTACATTCCTATATACTCTATAAATAAAAAATCCTCGAAAAATGACTTCGAGGATTTTTTGTGTATTCAAATAGAATTTTAATATTACTGTGCAGTATCAAGTTCAATAATTTTTCCGTCAAATTTTTTCTCATAAGTTGATAGAGCATTTCTAACCATATTAAATAATACTTCGTAAACACCACCATATTTTTTAAGTGTGCAAACACTTCTATAAGAATAGCTAAGGCGTTTACAACCTTCAGCTTTTCTATTGTATTTAAAATCAAGCATGGCAAGCTGATATAAGGTATAGGAGTATGAATATACAAGTGAAATCTTTTCAGATTCCATATCAAATTCTTCTTTCATAATATCCAAAGCATTAGTGTAAGAAGATATAGCAGATTGATACATTCTTGCTCTGAAATAAGCATCAGCAAGATTTATATAGCATCTTCTGCGAACAGATAAAGCATATTTATCCGACATAAATAATTCATTATCAGTATATTGCTTAATCTCTCTAAAAGCAAGTCGTGCTGATTCAATAGACATACCTTGTTCATCAAGATATTTTGAGAAAATCATACTTATTTCGACATATATATCACAAATTTTAGTTGAACGCTTAAATCCTTCTTTATAGTCCGACCAAACATCAAGCAATTTATATTGTAATTCAATAGCTTTCATATATCTTTGTTTTTCGCAAAGAATAAGACTCTTAGTAGAGTAAAGAACATCAATAATTTCACAATAATTATTAAATTTGTTTTCTTGTAGGCGTTTGCAGAAAGAAAGCCCCTTTTCAATAGCTTTTTCAGCATTATCGTAATCTTTCGATTCAAAGTAAGCTCTGCTAAGAATACTATATGTATGTGAAATATAATTTACTAATTCTTCATTTTCTCCATATTTTTCAAAAAGATTATTTAATGTATCTAAGCACTTTAGACATTGCTTAATAGCATCGTCAACCTGATTAATCTCAAGCATAATTATTGCAATGTTTATATCATTTAATATAATTCCCATATTGTTTTCATAGCAATCTTTAACTTTGTTATATTCAATAAGTGCATCAGAAGACTTATTAAAATAATTTATAGACTTATCCGGAGCAATATCCTGATAGGCATAAGCAATTCTGCTATTAAGGAAAGAAATCCACTTAGGGTCTGGCTTTGCTTCTGTTCTAATCATTAGTTTTAAAGCTGTTTTAGCATTACTGAGAGCTTTAGAATCAATATTTAAAGCAGAGTAATGCAAAGCTATATCTGCATATATTTCCCAAATATTTCTCCAAAAATCATTTCCGCCATTCATTTTATATTGTTTTGCAATTTTAAGCTCAATATTTCTAAAATTAAGAGCATTAAGATGATTAAAGAACTTTTCCTCAAAAATTTCAGCAAAATCACAAGTTAAGTCTGCTAAATTATATAAACGCTCTAAAACGGAATGTCTTGATAGATAGGGATTATTATCTGCATTTAGGCTAGTTACCTCAGCATATATTTCTTTAATATAAAGTTCTATTACTTCTTGATTTGGCGCAACATCTTGTTGATTGAGTTCTTCAAAAAATTCATTTAAACGATCGAATATAAGACCATGTTGTTCATTCATTATAAATTCTCCTTATTATTTTCTTAGAAATAGATTCTCAAATATATAATTAAAACAGTATAAATTTCATCGTGAAATATTAATATAAAAATGACTTTTTATAAGCGAAATTAAAGCATAATTCTTACTTCATTATACTTACTTTTTACGAATTGGTCAAGCTAAAAATAAGTAAATTTTATTTTGGTATAAAAACAAAAAAGCTACCGAAAATATTAATTTGGTAGCTGAAAATTGCAATATAAAGGGATTTTTGGGTATGTTACTATATTACTAAATTATTTTTTGTTATATTTATTTTAAAATAAAAAGTCTTTATTATGTTATTTTTAGATTTATTTTTTAGATTACATAATAGATATAAGTATCGAATTTTAAGAAAAATTACCACACAAAAGTGACTTTTTGTGTTCGTGTACATATAACCATTTATTATGTTAATTTTTGTAATAAAATAACACAGTTTATACAACGCAGTACTATTTTTGATTTAAGTGTTTTTCCAACTTTTAATCATTCTTTCATACATTTCTGATAAGTCAATATCACTTTTCCAACCGAGTGAACGAAGTTTTTCTGATGAAAGTTTCATTTTTACTGATGGGGCATAGCCAAATTGCAATGCATCTTTTGGAATATCGAATACCACAGAGATTTTTCCGCTTTTTTCTGCAACCATTTGGGCCATTTCTGCTATGGTCATATTTGTATTTTCATTGGTGATATTATATGCTGCGCCATTTTCACCACGAATAAGTATATAAAGTATTCCAAGAATACAATCACGAGTGTAGCAATAGTTTCCAGTGGATTCTCCTTTTGTATGAAGAATAATATCTTCTTCATTTATAAGACTTCTCGCAAACTGTGCGAAAACTCTTGTTTCATTTTTGCTTACTCCCGCACCAAAGGTCTGAGCAAGACGAGCTATTTTAATAGGAAGATTATATTCGTGAGCATAAGAGGCACAAAGACATTCGCACATTCTCTTTCCCTCAGGGTAGCAACTTCTTACATTAAGTACATCTACATAACCATAGTTATTTTCGCTTACATATGGTAGAGAAGCATCGGGAGAACCGTAAACCTCCATACTTGATATATAAACAACTGATTTAACATCGTTTTCTTTAGCAAGCTCTAATATGTTTCGTGTACCATCAACAGCAACACAGATTGTTTCAACTGGTTTAGTAACCATTTCTTTAGAATTAGTAACACTTGCACAGTGAATTATGTAATCAATTTTATATTCAGTTTGGATTTTTTGAAGAACATCTCCGATAACAAGTGAAATATCCCCACGCTCGAGAAGTTTGCTGAATACAGTTTTTGCTTTTTCAGGATTTCTTACAAGAGCAAGAATTTTCATATTAGCATTATGAATACGATTTATAGCTGCAAGAGCCTTTACAGCATAAGAGCCGACAAGTCCTGTTGCACCTGTAACAAGAATAGTGGAATTTTTAAGCTTATTAATATCAGGAAAAGAGTTCGCAATATAATCCAAATCTTCTTGTAGAATGTAATCTTTAGTTTCAAATGTACTCATTTATTTAATTCCTTTCAATCTTAATTTTATAAATTTATTATATCAATCTGCGTTAGAATATGCAACTTATATAACGATAATCTTCATACTTTCCATTTCAATTATTTTATGAAGAAGGTAAGCTAATATTCGTAGCCATTAAATTGTCAATCTTTATTTCTTTGCCTGATATATCATTTTTCGTTTACTTGTTCAAAAACTCTGCATAGAGGAATTATTGACTTTATGCAATAATCTGATATAATTATATGAGAAATTATTCAAAATTTATCAAAGGAGCTTTTAGAATGTCAAAATATAAGATAAACACAAGATGTGTACAGGGTGGATATACTCCAGGAAATGGTGAACCTCGACAAGTTCCTATTATTCAATCAACAACCTTTAAATACGATACAAGTGAGGCTATGGGCAAGCTTTTTGATTTGGAGGAATCTGGATATTTCTATACAAGACTTCAAAATCCTACAAATGACCATGTTGCGGCTAAAATTGCGGAGCTTGAGGGCGGTACAGCAGCAATGCTTACATCTTCGGGACAATCAGCAAATTTTTTTGCACTCTTTAATATTTGTGAGTGTGGAAGCCACATAGTTGCATCGTCATCAATATACGGCGGAACATTTAATCTTATTGCAGTAACTATGGCTAAAATGGGTATCACAGCTACTTTTGTTTCTCCTGATTGCACAGAGGAAGAACTTAATACAGCATTTCAGGATAATACTCGTGCTGTTTTTGGTGAAACTATCGCAAATCCTGCACTTACTGTTCTTGATATTGAAAAATTTGCAAAAGCAGCACACTCACATGGAGTTCCACTTATAGTTGATAATACTTTTCCAACTCCGATAAATTGTCGTCCCATTGAATGGGGTGCAGATATTGTTACACATTCAACAACAAAATATATGGACGGACATGGTGCAGCAGTAGGCGGAGCTATTGTTGATTCAGGTAAGTTTGATTGGATGGTTCATGCAGAGAAATTCCCTGGTTTATGCACACCTGACGAATCATATCACGGAATTACATATGCAGAAAAGTTTGGAAAGGAGGGCGCTTTTATAACAAAATGCACTGCACAGCTTATGCGTGATTTTGGTTGTATTCAATCTCCACAAAATGCATTTCTCCTAAATTTGGGTTTGGAATCACTTCATGTTCGTATGCCTCGCCATGTTGAGAATGGTCAGGCGGTTGCAGAATATTTGCTTAATCACCCAAAGGTAGCTTATGTTAATTATTCTGGTTTACCAAGTGATAAATACTATGCACTTGCACAAAAATATCTTCCTAATGGTGGTTGTGGTGTTGTATCATTTGGCTTAAAGGGTGGAAGAAAAGCAGCGGAAGCGTTTATGAAAAACTTGAAGCTTGCTGCAATAGAAACCCATGTTGCAGATGCAAGAACTTGTTGTCTTAATCCTGCTTCATCAACACATCGTCAGATGAATGATGAACAACTCAAAGCGGCAGGAGTTCCAGCAGAGCTTATTCGTATTTCTTGCGGAATAGAAGATAAGGAAGATTTGATTGCAGATTTAGAACAAGCTCTTAATAATTGCTAATAGGGAAAGCTTCTTTACTAAATTTTAAAAAGTCGGGTATAATACTTCGCAAAATGCAAAAAATGGTGTATAATATAAATTACGGAATCTATTATATAGAAGGAGTCTAAAATGTTAGAATTAAAGAATATTTCTTTTTTAGCTGAAAATGACGAGGGAAAAAAAGAAATTATACACAATGTCAGCTTGAGGATTGATGAACGCTTTGTCGCATTGACGGGTCCTAATGGTGGAGGAAAATCAACTCTTGCAAAGATTATTGCAGGTATATATACTCCGACAGACGGTCAGATTATATTTGATGGTGTTGATATAACAGGCAAAAATATCACTGAAAGAGCAAGAATGGGTATAAGTTTCGGCTTTCAACAACCGGTTCGTTTTAAAGGTATTACCGTTCAGGATTTAATAAATCTCGCAACAGGCAAAAAACTTTCGGTTGCTCAAATTTGTGATTATCTTTCAGATGTCGGACTTTGTGCAAGAGAATATATAAATCGTGAGGTTAATGCAAGTCTTTCTGGTGGTGAGCTTAAAAGAATTGAAATAGCAATGGTTATGGCAAGAGGCACAAAGCTTACTATATTCGATGAACCAGAGGCTGGAATAGACCTTTGGAGCTTTAGCAATCTTATTTCTGTATTCGAAAAAATGTATGAGAAAAAAGGCGGCACTATTCTTATAATATCTCATCAGGAGCGTATCCTTAATATTGCGGATAGAATAATTGTTATTGCAAATGGCGAAATCGTTAAGGATGGCAAAAAAGAAGATGTTCTTGATGGACTTCTCACAGCAAAAACCTGTGCCGCACTCATAGATAAGATGTAAGGGAGGGAATATAATATGGCACTTGATAAAATTCAAATGAATTTACTTAAAGAGGTTGCAAACCTTGAATCAATACCAGAGGGTGCATATAATATTCGCTCTAATGGTAAGCTTGAAGCAAGAAACTGTACGGAAAATATAGAAATCATCACAAAAAAGGATAAACCGGGCATAGATATTATAATTCGTCCAGGAACTAAAAACGAAAGAGTAGATATTCCTGTTATTCTTACGCAGACAGGACTTAATGACCTCGTTTATAATGATTTTTATATTGGAGAGGGAGCCGATGTTCTTGTTGTTGCTGGTTGCGGTATTCATAATGTAGGCGATAAGGATTCCGAACATGATGGTATACATTCATTTCATGTTGGTAAAAATGCTCGTCTTAAATATATAGAAAAGCATTATGGCGAGGGTGACGGCAACGGTGCAAGAATACTCAATCCTACCACAATAGTTGAGATTGATGAAAACGGCTATATGGAGATGGAAACCGCTCAAATTAAGGGTGTTGATTCAACATATCGTCTTACAAAGGCTGTTCTCAAGGATAAGGCTACACTTGTTATACACGAAAAGATTATGACTCATGGCAAACAGACGGCTACCACAGAATTTCATGTAGACCTCAACGGTGAAAATAGTGGTACTCATGTAGTTTCTCGTTCTGTTGCAAAAGGTGATTCTCATCAGAAATTTATATCTTGTGTCAATGGTAATAATCTTTGTAATGGTCATACTGAGTGTGATGCTATTATTATGGATAACGGTACAGTTACAGCTGTTCCTGAGATAACTGCAAATGATGAAAACGCAAGCCTTATTCATGAGGCGGCTATCGGTAAGATTGCGGGCGAACAGCTTATCAAGCTTATGACTCTTGGACTTACCGAAAAAGAGGCCGAGGAGGAAATCATTAACGGCTTCCTGAAATAGTGCGTGATAGTCGTTTTTGCCAATTTACTCTCCCAAGACACTTAAAAGTTTTGGTCAAGCTTTTTCAAAAGCTTGCAGGGTTGAGGGACGGAGTCCCTCGTGGGTGTTAAGGGCGTTGCCCTTAACATTCTTTGCTTTTTAAGGGCGGACAAAGTCCGCCCTTTTTGACTAATGTTGCTAACGAAAGAATTTAAGGGCGAACCTTGTTCGCCCTTAAGGGGCAAGATAGGTTAAGGGCTTCGCCCTTAAAACCCACCAAAGGCTCTGCCTTTGGAAACCGCGAGCAACTTTCACCAGCAAAGCTGGTGTAGAAAAGGCTCGAGCGAAACTTTTAATTGTCTTTTGGGAAGTTCATCAGCTAACTTGACAATTCTTGTAAAATACGGTACTATATTTAATATAAAAACTGAATAAATTATTTACGGGGGTATCGGATAAGCGTCCGATTGAGAATTAAACCCTTTGAACCTGTCGGTTGATACCGTGGTAGGGAAGTAAATTTGTAGAAATTGAGATTTTTACTATCCTTAATATAAGCGGGACTATACCGCATATTTTAGTTCTCAAGTTGTTAAGCCTGCCGTTGTGCAGGCTTTTTTATTCTTAGGAGGTGGATTTTATGAAAACGGCTTTGACTATTGCAGGCTCGGATTGCAGTGGTGGAGCAGGAATACAAGCGGATTTGAAAACCTTTTCGGCGAATGGCATTTTCGGAATGAGTGTAATTGTTTCAGTTGTTGCTGAGAATACTTCTCGTGTAATATCTGTTGAAGATATTTCTCCGGAAATGATTAAGAATCAGATTGACGCTGTTTTTGAGGATATTGAAGTAGATGCAGTTAAGGTTGGTATGCTTTCATCAGAAATTTGTATGAAAACTGTTGCAGAAAAGCTTCGTCAGTATAAACCGAAATATACTGTCATTGACCCAGTTATGGTGGCAAAGGGCGGACACGCTCTTATGAAACCTGAAGCACTTGAAGCCTTGAAAACGGAAGTTATTCCGCTTGCATATGTTCTTACGCCGAATATTCCAGAGGCAGAAACGATTACAGAGATGAGCATAGAAAGTCAAGAAGATGTGCAAGAGGCTGCAAAGAAGATATATTCGCTTGGTGCAAAAAATGTTTTGATTAAAGGCGGACATCTTTCGGGAGATGCAATAGATTTACTTTATGATGGTAAATCGTTTTATACCTTTACAACTGAACGCATAAACACCAAAAATACTCATGGAACAGGTTGTACATTTTCATCAGCCATTGCCGCAAACCTCGCAAATGGTTTAACCTTAAATAAAGCTGTTGAAAAAGCAAAAACTTATATAACAACAGCGATTGAACATTCACTTTCGATAGGAAAAGGACATGGACCGACAAATCATTTCTATGAATTATATATGAAAGGACTGCAATTATGAGCTATAAAACACAGATGGAGGCCGCTAAAAAAGGCATAGTTACAAAGGAAATGGAAATCGTTGCACAGAAAGAGCAAATGGACACTAAGGAGCTTATGGAGCTTGTCGCTAAGGGTACAGTTGCTATTCCTGCAAATATCAACCATAAATCTCTAAGCGCAGAGGGCATTGGCGACGGACTTAAAACAAAAATCAATGTGAATCTCGGAATTTCTGGCGACTGCAAGGACTATACTCTTGAGTTTGAAAAGGTAAAAATGGCTATCGACTTCGGAGCAGAGGCTATTATGGATTTAAGTAATTATGGCAAGACAAATACTTTCCGTAAACAACTTATCGAGTATTCTCCTGCAATGATAGGTACAGTCCCTATGTACGACGCTATCGGTTATCTTGAGAAAGACCTCCTTGATATAAAAGCAGAGGACTTTTTAAAGGTTGTCGAGGCTCATGCAAAAGAGGGTGTAGACTTTATGACAATTCACGCAGGTATTAATAAGAGAGCTGTTGAGTGTCTAAAGCGTGATAAGAGAAAGATGAATATTGTTTCTCGTGGCGGTTCATTGCTTTTTGCGTGGATGGAAATGACAGGAAATGAAAATCCTTTTTATGAGCATTATGATGAAGTTCTTGATATTCTCAGAGAATACGACTGCACAATAAGTCTTGGTGACGCACTTAGACCAGGCTGCATTGATGACAGCACAGACGCAGGACAAATTAGCGAGCTTATAGAGCTTGGAGCATTAACAGAAAGAGCATGGCAAAAAGATGTTCAAGTTATGGTTGAAGGTCCAGGACATATGGCTATGAATGAAATCGCTGCAAATATGAAAATTCAGAAAAGAATCTGCCATAATGCACCATTCTATGTTCTCGGACCGCTTGTTACAGATATTGCACCAGGATACGACCATATCACATCAGCAATCGGCGGAGCTATTGCTGCAAATAATGGTGCAAACTTCCTTTGCTATGTAACACCGGCAGAACACCTCCGTTTGCCAGATCTCAGCGATGTTAAGGAGGGTATCATTGCTTCTAAGATTGCTGCACACGCAGCCGATATTGCAAATGGTATTAAGGGTGCAAGAGATATTGATAATAAAATGGCAGATGCAAGACACAAACTCGATTGGGATGCTATGTTTGAGGTCGCTATTGATAAGGAAAAGGCTAAGAGATATTATGAATCAACACCAGTAAGCGAGCGTCATACTTGTTCAATGTGCGGAAAGATGTGTGCTGTCAGAACTACAAATCTTATCCTTGAGGGCAAGGAAGTTAAGTTCTGCTCAGAACTCTGATTCAACGGTGAGCATATGAAAACAAATTCAGAAATTTATCAGCTTTATCTTGTGACAGACCGAGAACTTATGTCAACAAAAACTCTTGAAGAAGCTGTTGAAAAAGCTATTGACGGTGGCTGTACTATGGTTCAGCTAAGAGAGAAAAATCTCTCATCAAGAGATTTTTATAATACTGCAAAAGCTCTCAAAGAATTTTTGCAAACTCGTGGAGTACCACTTATTATAAATGATAGAGTTGATATTGCTCTCGCTGTCGATGCAGATGGTGTACATATAGGTCAAAGCGACCTGCCCTTACACGAGGCACGAAAAATTCTCGGCAACGAAAGAATCATAGGTGTAACTGCACCAACACTTCCTCTTGCAATTGAAGCAGAAAAAAATGGTGCTGATTATCTTGGTGTTGGCGCAGTCTTTGGTACAACTACCAAAAAAGACGCTAAGAAAAATACGATTGAAATTCTCAGTGAAATTGCACATACAGTCAAAATTCCCGTAGTCGCTATCGGTGGAATAAATGCCGATAATGTCGGCATACTTACTGGAAGCGGTATAAGCGGAGTGGCTGTTGTTTCTGGAATTATTTCACAAAAAAATATCACAGAGGCTTCACACAAAATATTTAATATTTTGAAGGCAAAAGTATTATAAATCAATAATTTAGAACACTTATCTTTTTGAACAAGTCTGTAAAAAATGGACAATAGAAAAAAGAACCCTCTTGATGTAGAATATACATCAAGAGGGAATTTTTATCCCAATGTATATAGACGGCTCAAAATTTGAGGCAAACGCAAATAAATACTCGTGGGTATGGAAGAAAGCACGGAAAAATCACGATACAGATTATTTGCGAAGATAACTGCACTGTTTGAAAAAATGAATAACGAACTTAAATATAAAAGTGTTAAAATCCAAACCAATGCAGAATATACACCCGAATATCTTGATGAGATATTATCAAGATACAAAATGGTTTGCAATATTGACGAAGGCAAGTTTGTGTATGGCAGGGGACATCGGAAGACCGTTGCACAAAGATATTATGAGAAACTCTGCAAATATCGAGATAAACTCAGTGAAAATGTTCAGATTGGTGTGGCGGATGAATATATCGCAGTAGTTGATGTAATCATTTCAGAAGCGATATGGATTGCTTTGAGCCTCTAATGGAAAAGTTAAAAAGCACATATGTCTTCTATCCGAAGTATCCGACAGCTGACGCAGGATACGGCTCATACAATAATTACATATATTGTTATTGTCAGGAACACGGCATGGAAAAATTCATGAAGTTTCCAATTACACACCTCAAAAAATAGAATGAAGCTTAACAAACTCATCATAAACAGAATCACAGATAATACACCAAGAAATATGCATAACTTCAAAGCCAGAATCAGATAAATAAACTCACCCTTTCACCAATTATACAAAAGGTTTATTTTGTATAATTCGGAGGGGGTGAAAAAATGACTATTTCTGAAATGCTCGGTTTTTGCTTTGGAATTATAATTGCGTGCTTTCTTGCTTTCGCTATTGTATCTTGTATATACTACTTTTTAATTAAAGATATATTGCGTATAGTTCGTAGATTTATGCGTGCAAGGCGTATTAGATTAGCTTCTAAAAAATAAAACCGCCGAAGCGGTCTTATTTACATATTTGATAATTCTTTTATAATATTCATTTTATCAAGTTTTTTCTTATATTTGTTCATTTCATCTTTTGTTATTATTTCTGGTAGTATGCTTAAATGTATACCCAAAAAATAATATAAATCTGTTTCTTTTACAATTCTATATGTATCTCCACAGTTTGGTATATCTCTTAAGCTTGTATTATTTTGTGTTACTATGTAAGGTATTATATTTTCTCTATTCATATTTAAGAATTTTGCTAATGATTTTTGATTGTTTACTGATATATTTATTGGATTTAGAATTTTAGCATTATTATTGTTATAGTACCAACAAGTTTCAAATTGACCTCCAGTAATTATTCCAGAAACATTAACTGTATTTATTGTTATTATACCTTTTTTCGTAATTACTACCAATTCTATAGTTACTATCTTGTTGTTATCTGGTATTCTTACATCTTGCAATACTATTCTATCTGCTCGAATATTGCTATTATTATTTAATTGATATTGTAATATTTCCGTTATGTCTTTTTCTTTATTTTTCTTTCCACTACTAAAAAGTCCCATAGAAAAATCTCCTTTTTAATTCATATTTACATTGCCATAGTTAATATTTATATTATTCTTTATTGTCCAATTTGGAGTTGGATTTTGAGTTAATCCTATTATGTAATCAGCTGATACATTAAAAAATTTTGCATATAATACAAGCATTTCTATACTTAATGCTCTTGTTCCTCTTTCGTATTGAGATATTGTTATTTGATTTACATTGAATATTTTTCCTAATTCAGATTGTGTTAAATCTTTATCTTCTCTAAGTCCTCTTATAATTTCGTTATATTTCATAAAATTTTCCTTTTAATTTTTATATAAAATATTTTATCATAATTCTTTTTGAATTATTGACTTTTAGTTCGATATGAATTATAATGTTCCATAGAAATAGTTCAATTTGAATTATTTCTAAAATTTAACCCGCATAGGGAAAGGAGTAATTTTTATGAAATGTAAACTTGTAGGAAAAAAGCGCGGAATATTCCAGGATAGCAATGGCAAAGAAGTTCGCTTTGGACAAATTTTTGTTACTTATCCACTTGAAGAAAGTCTTGAAGAAGATAGTCTGACTGTTGGTGATGAAGCTGCAAAGCTATCACTTGATTATGATAGTATAGGAGATTTGCCAGATAAATTACCTGTTGATGTTGAGCTTAATATTAACCTGCGTGGCAAAGTTTTAAGTGTTGAATTGCTATGAATAATACTGCTGTTGATTTGTCGACTATTGAAAACATACTTTATTTTATCGTTTTTGAGCTTGCAATTATAGTAGGTTATCTTGTCGGCAAAGCATTGAATTGGTGGAAATGGTAATATGGGACAATGTATAGGTATAATGTTTCTTGGAGTTGCTCTTGGCATAAGCTTTGAAGTAGGCTTCTCCCTCATCGGTGCTGCGGTATATCGTATGTTATCTATTATGGATAAATAATCACTCTTAAAAGTAGCAACCAAGTGAATAAGTGTTTTATTGTAACTGCTCGACGAGTGTTTTATTTTTAATTGGAGAAACAACGCAGGACCCGCGTTGATATTTTAAAAGCGTGCATTAAAAATGCTGACGCTTTTAAAATATCGTGCGTTCCGAGGTTTCGGAAATAAAAATGAAATGCGTGGGAGATTAGCAGGTGCAATAAAAAAACGAATGAACGAGCGGATATGGTTCGTTTAAAATCGATTAACTGAATTATAGCTAATTATCTTCCCTTTTTCATCACCTTGATAGCCAGGAAAGGAATATTGTCGAAAAGGGTATGACAAAAATTGTTGGAACGGTTGGAAATCTTCGATTTTCAACGGTTTCAATGGTTTTTGGCTAGGGAGAAACATTTGGTTTCTCCCTCTTATGCGAAAATTTGGGTTTAGAACACTAAAAAAGCTGTATTGATGTTCGTGTAGAATTACATAAGCTTTTCTTCCCTATTAATTCTGAAAGGAGGTTAAATTATGATTAAGTGTTTATCTAAGGCAAAAGACAAAGTAAAGAATTTTGTTGTTGAAAATTCTGTTGCTTTCCGTAGAGCTTCCATTGGAGCTGGAGCAACTGCTCTTGTTGTTGGTTCTTCTCTTGTAAGTTTTGCTACTGATGGTGCTACTGGTGGTAGTGCTGCTGCAACTGCTACAACTATTTTGCAAGATAGTGTAAAAGATATTAGTGGTCAAGTTACTACATTCATCGGTAATGTTGCTCCATCTTGCTTTGTTGTTTTCGGTCTTATTCTTACAGTGTCTGTTGGCATTAAATTTGTTCGTAAGTTTATGAAATAATTCTTCCTATTTAATCGGGTATGGTTCAATTTCCGCGTGTTCCATACCCGTTTTTCTTTAAATTATCTCTTTGGAGTTGATATATATGGCTATTACGCTTATGTCAGGTACCCCTGGCAGTGGTAAAAGCTTACACGCAGTCTTTGAAGCTCTTGATTGGCTTAAATTCGGTAAAAATGTTATTACTAATTTTCCACTTGCTTATGATAAGTATCTTAAAAAGCAAATTAAAGGCGATTATGAATATTGGAAAAATAATGATATAACACCTCAAAATTTGTTTGCATACGCTAAAGAACACCATAGACCAGGAACAAAACCGCAAACACTTGTCATTGTTGATGAAGCAAGCATTATGTTTAATGCTCGTGATTTTGGAAGAAAAGACCGTATGGAATGGATATATTTTTTGGCGAATCACAGACATTTAAATTTTGATATTATTTTAATTGCACAAAATGATAAAATGCTTGATAAACAAATTCGTGCGCTTATTGAATACGATGTTAAACATAGAAGCTTATCAAATTTTAATTTTATTACATTGTTTATTTCTAAGCTTTTTGGAGGCTTATTTTTCTGTGTATCCTATTGGTATCCAATAAGACAATGTAACGGAAAATCAATTATTAGATTTAATAGACGCAAAGCAAGTTGTTATGACACAATGGCATTATTTATTGACAAGCCTGTTGCTGCTCAGACTTACACTAATAGTAAATCTAAGGTGGTGAAAAAAATTGAACAAGCTACAAGTAATGATACACAGCAAAAACAAGACGATAAAACAACGCTTAATCTTAATGGTATTGATTACGATACTAACACTGGCGTTAGCACTGTTGCCAGTGACGGAAAAAGTTAATGCAGTTGCTGCGGAAATGGCGGTTGTTTACTTTGTTTATGCTACTATATTTGGTTCTTGTGCTGTGTCTTTTGCAACTGATGATAATTTTCGGCAAGGTGTTAAAAATTTTGTAGGTCAAGCTTCCGAGGTTACTAAAAATATAGTTAATGCTAAGGCGGTTGAAATGGCTAATAATATAGCTTCTGGATTGCAAATAGCAGGTTATAAGATTAGTTTTAGTGCAGAAGAATGGAAGTTTATTACAGAAGATGTTAATAAATATGTATCTAATGCTTATAATTCGCTTGATTCTTCCGCTATTACCGTTGGTAAGGACGGTACGCTTGGCTGGACTAAAAATAGTCAATTTACTGTTGCACTTGCTGGCGGTATATCACAAATTGCACTTAATGATTATACTATATTAACTTTTCGCAGTGCTGATTTAAAACAAAATATTTTTGGCTTAATGCCTTATACAAATAATGATTTTCTTAATAGTCAAAATTCAACTGTTTATTCTTGTTCTTATACTTTTTCGGCAACTCCTTTTTCTCTTATCTACTATTCTGCTCAAGAAACTGCTAGTAGTAAGTTTAAATATAATGGTTTATTAACATCTTATACGGAAGCAACTTATAATTCTATGAATGAATTGAGATGTACGCACTCTAATGCTGAATTTGGTAGTACTGCTGTTAGTTTATTATCTCAGTGTACGCCGTCTGAAAAGTATACTAAAATGTATACTATTAATGGTCAGGTTTGTTATTTTGTCAGATGTGCGGATAGAAAATATCGTTTTGTTACTCTTGATTATTTAAATAATAGTCCTGCTGTAACTGATGATAATTGCGTGCCATTGATTAACCATTATACAAATAAAACTTATTATAGTTTTGATACTGCTTGCGAGATGTATTATACAATCTTAGACGCTTGCAAAATGCGACATTTAACAAAAGATACAAACGGTAATACTATTGAGAGTGACGCAGATGTTTATAAAGCTCCTGCTGTGCCTGTCAGTGGTTCTGTGCCGGATGTTTATACTGGTACTGATGATGTCACTTTAACAATACCTGATAGTGTTACCAGTGTTGATGATTACGCAGCAATCGCAGAAGCAAACCCTTCCGATATAATTTCATATGAAAAAGCTATCGAATATCCCGACGGTGTGCCAAAAGTAGACAGTTCTGGGCTTTTTGATAAATTTCCTTTTTGTTTGCCAGTTGATATTTACAATATGATTACTGGTTTTTATGCTCCTGCGGAAGCTCCTCGTTATGTAATTCCAATTAAATTATTTCCACAAAATGATGGATATTTAATTGATTATAGTCTTGTTGTTGATTTTAATTTTCTTGACCCAGTTATTCCTATAATTCGTTATGGTACTTCATTTATCTTTATTGTTGGTTTAATACTCATCACTCGTAAAATGATAGGAGCTCAATAATGGATGTATTTAGACAAATTTTTGATTGGTTGGGCAATGCTCTTAATGATGTACTTGGATGGGTTCTCTGCGTTTTACCAGATAGTCCATTTAAAGCTTTATCTAATAGCCCTATTGCTGATTATTTACCTGCACTTAATTATTTTATTGATGTTGCATTTATCATTAATACACTTGCAGCTTGGATTTCTGCCATAGCAATTTATTATGGCTATCAAGTTATTTTACGCTTTATAAAAGCTATTAATTAATTGAAGAAGTGTGCTTGCGGCGTTTTTTGAGCCGCAAGCACCACCCTTTCTAACAGGGTGGTGCTATATACATATAGGAAGGATTTATATTATGGATAATATTGAAAATAACAGAATTCTTATTGACTATTTTACTTTTGTTTCTAAAATTGATGATGAGCGTACGATTATACGCTTACTTGGTCTCGAAGATTTACCTTTTGAGGAAGCTCCTGGACTTTATTTCTATTCTAAATCTTTACGCTATGAAAATAAAATTATAATTTTGTTTGGTGGTCATAAATTTAAAGACGCAAATGGTAAGATTTGTATGGATAATAATGTTTGTGTGCAAATGTCTGGTAAAGGTTGCAGAGTTTTTGAAACTAATAGTAAATATAGTTTTATGGATTTGATTAAATATCTTTATGAAAATTCTGATGATTATAATATAACTCGAATAGATTTAGCTTATGATGACTTTTCTGGTATTTTTGATATGCAAACCCTCATTTCTGATGTTCGTGCTAAAAATTATATAACAAAAACACGCAAGTGGAAAATTGAAGAAGGCTCTGACGGTTCTTCAATTTATTTTGGTTCTATACACTCCCTCATCAGATTGAGGATATATGATAAAGCAGCGGAACAGTTGATTAATGACGGAACGCACTGGGTTAGAGTAGAATTACAACTTCGTGATGATAGAAGCCAAGCTATTGTCAATTATATTAATAGTGGTATTTGCATTGATGAAGTATATTTTAATGCACTTAATAATTATATACGCTTTGTAGAACCTTCTGAAGATACTAATAAATCACGCTGGAATTTAAAAAGTTACTGGGATAAATTTCTTGAATATTATGGAAAACTTAGTTTATATTGTGAACCTGGTGATGATTATTGCAATGAACGGCTTGAAAAATTTGTTCGTGTACAATGTTCTGCAGCAGTTTCTTCATTTGTTGCTATATATGGTTTAAAACCTTTCTTGAAACTTTTATATAATCGCTCTACACAAGATATAAATCATAAATATGTTAATTTACTTGTTCAAAATAATACTGATATGGAACACTTGCGCTTTGAAGTTTCTGAACTTCTCGGTGATGAATTACATACTATTGGATTGAATGCTATTAATATTCCTAAGCGAATTGTAAGATGTGAAAAATGTGGGTTTATTGGCGATTCTGAATATTTTGCTACTTATGGTGGACTTGGTCGTTATAATACAGGTATTTGCTTTAATTGTAGTAGGGGTTAGTTATGAATGATATACTTATTGAGATTATGCTTGAATATATACAGAATAAATATCATTGTTATGAGCAAGATTACGAGCGTGTAAAAGAGCGTATACAGCTATATAGTTTAGACCCAGAAAGCTTGCAAGATTTTGTTATATGTAAAACTCGTCTTGATACTGCTTCGGATATATTTCGTACAATCAATGAGTTGCTGTCAGTTTATAGTAAAAATAACAAGAAGTAAATATCTATATCATTTTGTATAATTCGGAGAAGGAGCTTTAAAAAATTCAAGAAAATTACTTCTTAAAAGATTTGACGATAGGACTTTTTGAAAATCATTGATTGTTGAACGGGATATGCCTACTGCTTTGGCTATTTTCGTTTTTGCAAGCCCTTGTTTCAGCAATATTTCAATTTGTGCTCGCTTTTCTCTCGCTAAGTGTTGGAATTTCCTTCGTTTTAATTTCCTTCGTTTTGTTGTATACTGTTCCTCAGTCATAGCAATCGTCTGTGATTTTTTGTTGTGTGGGAACTTCAATTATATCACGTTTGCTATGACTTTTCTATTTTCCTATTTCATTTTACAATGAACCTCATATATAATTTCGATAGTGCTTGAAAGATGCAACATTGACAAACATCTTACAAGGGTATATAATCTTAACTGTAAAATACCTATACAGGGTATAAGATACAATTAAAATGAGGTGATATAGTGGAAAATGAAATGAAAGAATGTCCACAATGCTATAAAACTAAGCAGAGAACGGACGAAGAATATAAGGCACTCGTTAACAGATTGAACCGTATTGAAGGTCAGATTCGAGGCATAAAGGGTATGCTTGAAAAGAATGCTTATTGCCCTGATATTTTGATTCAGGTAGCTGCCGCAAATGCTGCACTTAACTCATTTAATAAGGAACTTCTTGCTAATCATATAAAAACCTGCGTTGCTCAGGATATTCGTGATGGTAAGAATGAAACTATAGATGAGCTTGTTACGGTTCTCCAAAAGTTGATGAAGTAGGAGATATTATGAAACAATTTAATGTTATAGGTATGAGTTGTGCTGCTTGCAGTACAAGAGTTGAAAAAGCTGTCAATAAGATTGCTGGTGTAACTTCATGCTCAGTAAGTTTATTGACAAATTCTATGAGTGTAGACGGAACAGCATCTTCTGAAGCAATAATTTCAGCAGTTCGTGCAGCGGGCTATGACGCTTCTGAAAAAGGTTCAGACACTAAAGGCTCTGTACAATCTGGTGAAGATACACTTGAAGACCACGAAACACCCAAACTAAAAAGAAGATTGATAGCCTCTTTAATATTTCTTGTTATTCTGATGTATATTTCTATGGGGCATATGATGTGGAATTGGCCATTGCCATCATTTATGGCAGATAATCATATAGCTATGGGACTTATTCAATTATTATTAACAATAGCGATTATGGTTATAAATCAAAAATTCTTTATAAGTGGCTTTAAAAGCTTGATTAAAGGCTCGCCAAATATGGATACACTTGTGGCGCTTGGTTCAGGTGCAGCATTTGTATATAGCTGTTATGCACTTTTTGCAATGACTGATGCACAGCTCAGAGGTAATTTAGTTGCAGTCATGGGATATATGCACGAATTTTATTTTGAATCGGCTGCTATGATTCTTACACTTATTACTGTTGGCAAAATGCTTGAGGCTCGCTCAAAAGGAAAAACTACAGATGCACTTAAAAGTCTCATGAAGCTTTCGCCTAAAACAGCTAATATTATTCGTGATGATATTGAACAGACTGTACCTATCGAATCAGTTCATAAGGGTGATATTTTTGTAGTAAGACCAGGAGAAAGCATACCCGTAGATGGTATCATTATTAATGGTAATAGTGCTGTAAATGAATCTGCTCTTACAGGCGAAAGCATACCTATTGATAAAAATGTTGGAGATGCTGTTTCCGCTGCTACGGTCAATCAATCAGGATTTATAAAATGTGAAGCTACACGAGTTGGCGAAGACACTACACTTTCGCAAATCATAAAAATGGTAAGCAATGCAGCAGCAACTAAAGCACCTATTGCAAAAGTTGCAGACAAAGTTTCAGGAATATTTGTTCCTGTCGTTATAACTATTGCAATCATAACTATTGCAATTTGGCTATTATGCGGACAAACAGTTGGCTTTGCCCTTGCGAGAGGAATATCCGTTCTTGTAATAAGCTGTCCTTGTGCATTAGGCTTAGCAACGCCTGTTGCAATTATGGTCGGCAATGGAATTGGTGCAAGAAACGGAATATTATTTAAGACAGCGGTTTCTCTTGAACAAACGGGCAAAGTAGAAATTATTGCACTTGATAAAACTGGCACAATTACAAGTGGAGAACCTCGTGTAACTGATATTATTCCTAACGAAACAAGTGAAACAGAGCTTATGAAGCTTGCAGTCTCTCTTGAGAGTAGGAGTGAACATCCACTCGCCAAAGCGATTATTATCAAAGCAAAAGAAATGAATATACTTGCTGATGAAGTAACTGATTTTAAAGCACTTATTGGTAATGGTCTTTCTGCAAGACTTAATAATAAGGAAATATTCGCAGGAAGTATAGGTTTTGTCACAAGTAAACTTAGCCTTTCAGATGATATTATTTCAAAGGCAGAAAAACTCGCAAATGAGGGTAAAACTCCCCTATTTTTTGCAAACTCTGAAAAGCTTATTGGCATAGTAGCAGTTGCTGACGTTGTCAAAGAAGATAGTCCAAGAGCAATCAAAGAACTTCAAAATATGGGAATCCGTATAGTTATGCTAACAGGAGATAATGAACGAACTGCAAATGCAATCGGAAAACAAGTAGGTGTTGATGAAGTTATTGCAGGTGTTCTTCCTGACGGAAAAGAAGAAACTATTCGAAAATTAAAAAGTCGTGGCAGTGTAGCTATGGTTGGTGACGGAATAAATGATGCTCCTGCATTAACTCGTGCAGATGTTGGAATTGCAATCGGTGCAGGAACAGATATAGCAATTGATGCCGCAGATATTGTTCTTATGAATAACAAGCTTACAGATGTTTCTGCTGCAATAAGGCTTAGTCGTGCAACGCTCAAAAATATTCACGAAAATCTTTTTTGGGCATTTATATATAATGTTATCGGTATTCCACTTGCCGCTGGAGCATGGATTTCCCTGCTTGGCTGGGAAATGAATCCTATGTTCGGAGCAGCAGCAATGAGCCTTTCAAGTGTTTGTGTTGTTACTAACGCATTAAGACTCAATTTTCTGAACATTAAAAATCCTAAGCACGATAAAAAACGACAAACAAAAAATAAAAAGGAGATTAAGACTATGGAAAAAACTATTAAAATCGAAGGTATGATGTGTCCTCATTGTGAAGCTACTGTAAAGAAGTGCCTTGAAGCTCTCCCTGAAATTGACGAAGCAACCGTAAGTCACAAAAGCGGTACAGCAATAGTAAAACTTAATGCAGATATTTCTGATGAAGTTTTAACAAGTACTATTGAAGCTCAAGGTTATAAGGTTATAGACTAATTTTATTGCAAAACAAAAATCCTCTTGGGCTTAAATTTAAAGTCCGAGAGGATTTTTGTATTCATGTCTTTTATTATTTAATCTTTTTATTTGAATAAATCTTATAATCTTTATTCCATTGAGAAAATTCTTTATCTCCCCTATGGTCAGTAAGCTTAAAATTATCTGTAAGATATTTTCCAACAAAGGCTGTATTTTTCTTCGCACCATACATATTAAGGTGATAACCTTTATCAGAACTATCCTTAGACCAATCAATCTTCATTTCATCAATATAAAGATTAGTGTCAAGATATTTTATATTATTCTTTTCGGCATAAGCTTTAACTGCCTTATGGCGTTCATCATTCCACGCTCTTGGGAGCGGTGATGACATAAGTACAAACTCCGCACCGTTCTTATCACAAAGTTCCTTCATTTTATTTAGATAGTAAAGATTTGTATATTGAATAGGCGTTGTATAGTCTGACGGCTTCATATAATTTTTATTGCCACGATAAGGCTTAACCTTATTTGTAAGCACATATCCCTTTGAAACATAATGCTTTGAATAATCAGGTTCAAGAGTAAAATCTTCTGGTTTTAAGCTACTCCAACGATTATGATATTTCAAAAGTGGGCATATATTTGCTGTCACTACATCTAAAGTGGCATTTATGCCATCAATTTCATTTGAAAGAAATATCAAATCTCGCTTAGCTTGATTATAAGAACTTTTTATCTTCTTACCATAAGAGTTGAATATACCCTCAGTTTCATAGATAACAACCTTAGGCTTTTGCTCTTTTAAGAAATTTTCAAGCATATAATATCCTTCTTGAATTTTCTGAGCAGGAGCACCACAAACAAAACTGGTATATCCATATTTGTTCCAAAGTTCAAGTGGAGAAAAGCTTTTATATGCTGAACTGTTTCCAACTACTACAATATCTATTGAATTAGCTCGTTCTCCATGATATGAATTTCCGTAGTAATTTTTATTGCCATATTCGGCAGAATTCTTCTTAGGAATAAAAATCTTTGAGCCTATTCCCAAGAAAGCTGTAAATATAAGCAAAAAACAGATAACCTTGGATATTCTCTGTGTAATAAGTTTTTTATTCTTTTCCAATTTATCAGCCCTTTCTTATACTTATCAGAATTGTGCATAGAGAAAATCTGCCACACGATAACCTTCTCCATATGCTCCAACTATTATTAAAATAAATAAAGCTACAAAATAGATTATCCAGCGAATAACTATATTTTTCTTAGCAATCTCATCTCTAAGATGATGTCCTCTTTCTTGAAGAACACCAACTATAAATAATGCAACTGCTCCTATTGCAATAACTACAAAATCATATATATGAAGTTTATAGCTTAATACGCTCGTTGCAAAAATATCGCCATTAAATTTGCTAAATATAGCACACAAAGCATACCATGCGTCAAAAAGTGTATTTGCTCTAAATATAAGCATACCAAGATTTACAAGTAAAAAAGTGCGTATTACTTGAAATACAAAATATGGCTTAGACTTTCTGTTGATATGTAAGGCATTAGTTATCTTTACAAACAAAGCCTCAAAGAGCAGACCAAGCATCATTACAACATAGTAATAAAGTCCATAAACTATATATTTTACTTCTGCTCCGTGCCAAAGACCATTTATAAACCATACAAAGAAAAGTGCAAATGCTGACGGCAGAAACTTTGCAAGAAAATCTCCAAAATTCTTTTTAGCTTTTGCAGAAAGATTTGCAAAAAACTTAGAAAGTGAAATTGGATAAAATATATAATCGCGAAGCCATGCTCCAAGAGTAATATGCCAGCGTCTCCAAAATTCATTAACAGATGTTGAGAAAAATGGACGCCTAAAGTTATCAGCCATCTCAATTCCGAATAGCTGTCCTATGCCCTTTACTAAATCCATACAGCCAGAAAAATCCGCATAAAGCTGAATAGTATAGAGCAAAACTCCTAAAAGAATAATAGAGCCATCTGCATCATAAATTTTCTCAAAAACATTGCCTACAAATATTCCTGCTCTATCGGCTATGACCATTATTTTGATAAGTCCCCAAAGCATAAGCTGAAGACCTTTCATAAATTTATCATAGTCAAATGAATGTCCCTCATAAAGCTGACCTGCCAGTTTATCATATCTTCCAATAGGGCCTTCTATTATTTGCGGAAAGAAACATACAAAAAGCAAAACTCTTCCAAAATTCTTATCAGCTTTACAAGTTCCTCTATAGACATCAATAACATAACTTACTGCTTGTAAAGTATAGAAAGAAATTCCCAGAGGAAGTATAAGGCTTAATGGCGGAATTGTCGTACCAAAAACTATATTTATAGTACCCAAGAAGAAATTGCCATATTTTAAAGTAAGAAGTAAACCAAAATTAATTATAACAATCGCAAGAACGACAAGCTTTTTTCTATTGGTTGCTTTTTTCTTTAATAGCTTTTTTTCTTCTTTTGTGATACCTTCTATGGATTTTTGCTTTTTAAAATTATCATTTATCTTTTGCATAAGCAAACCAGCAACATATATTGTCACTGATGTACCAAGCATTATAAATGTAAATATTCCACTTGAAAGAATATAGAATATAAGGCTTGAGGCGAGAAGAACACCCCATCTTGCCTTTTTAGGTAAGATATAATAGAGCAATAGGACAATTGGCAAGAACGCAATAAGAAATATATTTTCTTTAAAGTTCATTAGTCTTCGTCCTCAAGACGCTTAATCATCTTTGCCATAGCTTCTACTGAATTAAAGTTTTCTGGAACAAGGTCCACAACTGAAATTTCTACATCGAATTCGTCATTCAATTCTGATACAAGAGAGATAATATCAAATGATGCAAGAATGCCAGCATCAATAAGGTCTGTTCTTCCCTCAAAATCTACACCAGGCTTAACTTCGCTAAGAATTTCTAAAATTTTCTTTTCCATTTTAAATTTTACCTCCGATTAAATATCCTTATAAGTTTGTTTTAAAAGTTTTCTGTCTATTTTTCCGTTTTGATTATATGGAATTTGTTTTATTCTCTTTATAACGTTTGGTCGCATATAAACAGGGAGCTTTTCTGAAAGCTTGTTCATAAGCTCACTATCAGTCATCTTCGAGCCTTCATATATAAAGACAATTTTGTCTTCGCTTTCGTTGTAAATACATACACAAGTTTTTATTTTTTCTATTGAGCCTGCCGCAGCTTCAATTTCTCCAAGCTCTATACGATAACCCATATGCTTAATCTGATAATCCTTTCGAGAAATATAAATTATTTCTCCCTTTTCGTTAAGCTTTACAAGGTCGCCGGTTTTATATATGATTTCAGGATAAGCTGTATTAAGCGGATTCTGTACAAAAACCTCCTTGGTTTTTTCAGGATTATTATAATATCCCATAGCAAGGAATGAACCTCTTGCACATAGTTCGCCTTCTTCGCCAACCTCAGCCAAACGATTATCTTCTGTAAGAATCATAACATCGCAGTTATTGCAATGCTTACCTATTGGCAAAGTTTCGTCATCTTTAAATTTCCTATCAACAACATAATATGTACATATATCAGTTGTTTCTGTTGGACCGTAAAGATTAGCATAAAAAATATCAGGTCGCTTCTTAATCCACATATTAAGCTGTTTTGTAGGCATAACCTCACCTGCAAAAAGCACCTTCTTAAGCTTTGGTAGCTCAACATAATCAAGAGCTTTCCAGTTTGCAACAATAGATAATGCAGATGGTACCCAGTAGATTGTATTTACTTCTCTATCTCTTACATACTCAAGCAATTTTATAGGGAAAGAAAAATATTTCTTTGGAATAATATGGAAAGTTGCACCGTTCCTTATTGTAGAGAAAACATCAAGAACCGACATACTAAAATAGAAAGGCGTCTGACTTCCGAAAATTGTTTCGCTTGTAATATCAAAGGTTTCAGAAACCCACTCAGAATATGCTATAACATTTTTATGGCTTACAACCGTACCCTTTGGAACTCCTGTTGAACCAGATGTAAACAACGAATATAAAGGGTCTGTATCTATCGAATTGCTACGAATTTCTGCAAGCTTTTTATCATCAATTTGTTGTCGCAAAGCATCTTCAAGCAATATGATTTCGCCACAATTTTCTATACTTTCAGCAATTTTTAGATGTTCATTATCAGTTATTATAGCTACCGGATGAAGTGATTCAAAAATTGTACTGATTCTATCAGCTGGCATCATAGAATCTATAACTGTATAAAAGTTTCCACTATAAACAGTTCCAAAAAAAGCTGTAAGAGCAAATACGGTTTTATCAAGAAAAACTGCAATAGGCTTATTTTTTGTATTATTTTTTTTAACAAGAGCAGTTCCTATTGTCTTAGACATTTTTAAAAGTTCGATATATGTAATAGAATTACTTTCATCGGAAAATGCTACCTTGTCTGGAAAATTCTTAGCAGAATTTTCAATAAATTCTAATACATTCTTCATTTAATTCCTCCGTTCATAATTAAACTGTACTATAAGTTATAGTACAGTTATATCACTAATAAAACGCAATGTCAATACTTTTTTTAATGTTTTATAGTTTTAATAACTGTACAAGTTCTTATTATATCAAACCTTTATACCTAAAACAATAGCTTTAATAAATTATTTGAATATTTTTTTAAAATATTTTACAAAATATCATAAAAATTCTCTAAAAACCAGCTTATTTCAGCCATTTTTCAAGTGCATTATATAACTGATTTAAATCCAATGGCTTAGATATATGTTGATTCATACCTGATTTTAATGCTGCCTGAACATCTTGAGCCAAAGCATTAGCTGTCATTGCTAATATAGGAATATTATTTAAATCTTCTCTGCCGGAATTTCTTATTATACGAGTTGCTTCGTAACCATTCATAATTGGCATTTGAATATCCATAAAAATAATATCATAATAATGTGGCTCTAAGGATAGGATTCTGTCTATTGCTTCTTTTCCGTTAGAAGCATATTCGACTTTTAATCCAGCCATTCCAAGAATTTCACCGGCTATTTCGCAATTAAGGGTGTTATCTTCAACAAGCAAAGCCCTTTTAGATGAATAATCTTTTTTAGAAAATTTTATAAGTGAATTTGCATTATTTTCATTGCAATAATTTTGAGGATTACTAAAAATATTTTCATCATTAGCAAATTTCAAGAATATAGTTACTGTAAATTTTGAGCCTTTGCCCTTTTTGCTTTCTACTTCAATATCGCCATTCATCATACGAGCAATATTTCTTGCGATAGTCATTCCAAGTCCTGTTCCTTGTATCTTCCCTATATAGCTTTTCCGCTCTCGTTCAAAAGGTTCAAATATACGATTTAAAAATTCGGGTTCCATACCTACACCATTATCTTCAAATATAAATTCATAGCAGCCCATATGAGGTCTGTTTACAGCTTTTTCAGATATAATAACACTAATTTTACCACCAACTGGTGTATATTTTATTGAATTACTTATAAGATTTGTAAAAATCTGCTGAATTCTTGTTTCGTCTCCTATAACTTTATTGTGCTCTATGCTTTTTATATCAAGAGTAAGTGTATGATTTTTAGCTTCGGCTTGTGGTTTACATATATCAATAACATTATTAATAAGCTCTGTAAGCATTATTGATTCTTCATTAAGTTCGATTTTTCCAGATTCTATCTTACTCATATCAAGAATATCATTTATTAATGCCAAAAGATGTTTGCTTGATACTTTAATTTTATATAGACAATCAGCCATTTTCTCAGGATTATTCAAATATATTTCCGCAATAGCTATCATACCTATAATCGCATTCATTGGCGTACGAATATCATGGCTCATATTCGAAAGAAAATTTGATTTAGCTTGATTGGCACGATTGGTTGCTTCATATGCCTCTTTTAATGCTTGCTTAGTAACAAGTTCATTTTTCTTTTCTTCGTCTATATACTGAGATACTAAAAGTGTATGAAGTGGCATTCCATAATTATCCACATCTACTGCAATAAAACTTATTCTTGCCCAACCTGCTTTTTTGCTATTAAGTTCCATACTTAATATGCTTTTGTTTTTCATACGCTCTCTAAGTGTATGAAGATTTGTGAATTTTCTTACATCTTTAATAAAGTCATCACTAACATCCAAATTTAACCACATATTAATAGTTTCTTGTGCATTACCGTTCTTTGGTATATACTCTTCAAGATAATCTACACTTATAATCTGTTCATATGTATCATTTATAAGGTCTATATAGTAATTGCAGTAATATATATCATTCATAGCTTCTATTATTGCAAGCTTTTTCTGTTCGGATTCTATGCTTTTTTGGAGTTCTTTTTTAGTATATAAAAGTTCGAGTTTCCTTCTTTCTTCCTCTTTATGTGCTGCTGTTGTGTCTGTTGCAATAACTATTGCTTCGATGTGGTTATTATACTCATTTTTAGAAAGTAAAGCTAATAATCTTATAAAAACATCTCTATTACAGTCGTAATATTCTGTTTCTATATTTGTAACTCCAATCTCAAAATTCTTAATAAGCAAATCTACTGTAAGATGTTTATTCATATTTTCATTTAGAAATTTAGGCTTTTGAATAGCGATCCAATTTTCAACCAATTTATTATAAGAAACTGGTGCAGTTAAGCCTAACTCATTTAATAGATGCCTATTATTTCTTGTGTAAATTTCAGAATTTATAATTCCTTCCGTAACATCAAATTTAAAGGAAAACTCACAGTTATTAACAAGTGCATCACGATATTGCTTTCGTTCTGTATGAAGCTTCTCGCTAAGTTCTGCAAAACGAGTTATATCAAGAACAGAGCTTAAAATAAATCTCTGTCCACTATCAAATTTTAAAAGCTTTGTGACCACACTTATAACATTTATATCGCCTTTTGAATTTTTAGATTTAAGGGTATAGGTAACTTCATCACCACAATTTTTAAGATTTTTTATTACTTGATTTACAATACCTTTATCCTCATTTAGAATTTTTGTTTGTAAAAATTCTAAAAAAGAACCCATTAAATTTTCGTCATCGCAATCAAAAATACGCTTTGCTTTATCGTTTATTATTAAAAGTCTACGCTCTGGTACTGTATATGCGACAATACCGCAATTTAAAAGACTTACTATTTGATTTTGCATTGTAATAAGTTCTTCGTTTTTTTCTTTCAATTCTTGATTTTTTTGATATTGCATAAGAGCAATTACTCCATCGGTATTAACCATGACATTTTTTAATAAATGTCCTACTTTTTTCAGTGCATGGCATTCTTCGTCTGACCAATTACTTCTATGAGCACACCAAATTCCTATTGAGTAATAATAATTTTCACTACGAATAAACGCATAATCAAGTATGCATTTCCGCTCACAATCTGTTTCTATATTATACACACACAAACTATCTTTCCCATATCTATCTAATGATGTGCCTATGAGGTTATGATTAATTGGAAATTTCCTTTTGCTCATATTATACTTAGAGTTTTTTGCATCAAAATAAGGATAGAAAAATGTATCTTTATTCATATCTGCAAAAGCTATATATGCTGAATCAACATTAAATTTTGTACTAATTGCTGTAAGCAATTCAATAAAATCGTTATTTAATGGATTTCCTTTTTCTAAAATAGCATTAAAAAATTTTTTTATATCGTTATCTATTCGTGTTTTAAAGAGTTTCATAATATACACCCAAATTCAAATTTAAATATACAATCATTATATCACAGTCGCACAAAAATTCATAGTACTAAATATAGTATTTTTGATATACTCATTTAAAGCTTTGATTTTGTACAGATTTTATTAAATTATTGTGCTATATTTCTGCATAAATCTAAAAAATATCCCGAAATAATAATTGCAAGAGCATTTACCATATGATATAATAAATTGTTGATAATATAACTAAGTAAAAAGAGGGATTCTGAAATGGATACAAGAGAGAATTTAAGAAACATTGCTATTATTGCCCATGTTGATCACGGTAAAACTACACTCGTTGACCAGCTTCTTCTTCAAAGTGGTGTATTCAGAGCTAACGAGGCTGTTGAAGATAGAGTTATGGACTCTAATGACCTTGAGCGTGAAAGAGGAATTACAATTCTTTCTAAAAATACTGCTGTTATGTATAATAACACTAAAATAAATATAGTTGACACCCCAGGACACGCAGACTTCGGTGGCGAGGTTGAGCGTATTCTTATGATGGTTGATGGTGTTCTCTTGCTTGTCGATGCATTTGAGGGCTGTATGCCACAAACAAGATTTGTTCTTAAAAAGGCTCTTGGTTTAGGCAAAAAACCTCTTGTAGTTGTTAATAAAATTGACAGACCTGGTGCGAGACCAGAAGAAGTCGTTGACGAAGTTCTCGACCTCTTTATTGAGCTTGGTGCTGATGAAGACCAGCTTGAATTCCCAGTCGTTTATGCATCAGGCAGAGATGGCTATGCAACGCTAGATCCACACGAAAAGGGTACTGATATGAAACCTCTCTTTGAGAAAATTATATCTGAAATTCCTGCGCCAACAGGTGAAATGAACGCACCTTTACAGATTTTGTTCTCAAACATTGACTATGATGAGTATGTTGGTAGAATCGGTATTGGCCGTGTTGAAAGAGGTAGCGTTAATGTTGGACAACAGATTGTACTTTGCAGAAATGATGGCACAACTAAAAATGCTAAGGTTACAAAGCTTTATCAGTTTGAGGGTCTTAAAAGAGTTGAAGCTCAAACAGCAGAGCTTGGCGATTTGATTGCTGTTTCAGGTATTCCTGACCTCAATATTGGTGAAACAGCTTGCTCTCCTGACTGCATCGACCCACTTCCATTTGTTAAGATTGATGAACCAACTGTTTCTATGATGTTTATGGTTAATAACAGCCCATTTGCAGGTCGTGAAGGTAAGTTTGTTACATCAAGAAATATTCGTGACAGACTCTTCAAGGAAGTTGAAACAAATGTTGCTATGCGTGTAGAAGAAACTGATTCTGCTGATACATTCAGAGTTTCCGGTCGTGGTGAACTTCATCTTTCTATCCTTATTGAGCAGATGAGAAGACAAAACTATGAATTCCAGGTTTCCCGTCCAAAGGTTATTTATAAGACTATTGACGGCAAACTTTGCGAGCCTATGGAACTTCTTATGATTGAAGTACCAGACAACTATGTTGGTGCTATTATGGAAAAGCTTGGTACTCGTAAAGCTGAACTTCTTAATATGGGTACCCGTGAATCAGGCACAACTCATCTCGAATTTAGAATCCCGTCAAGAGGTCTTATGGGTTACAGACCGGAATTCCTTACAGATACAAACGGTAATGGTATAATGAACCATATCTTTGACGGCTATGAGGAATATAAGGGTGACATTCAGCAAAGAGCTCAAGGTTCTCTTATTGCTCACGAAACAGGTACTACAACAGGTTATGGATTATTTGCTGCTCAGGATAGGGGTCGTTTGTTTGTTGGGCCTGGTGTTGATGTTTACGAGGGTATGATTGTTGGAGCAAGCCCTAAGAGCGATGATATTGTTGTTAATGTCTGCAAGAAAAAGCATATCACAAATACTCGTGCTTCTGGTTCTGATGACGCACTTAAACTTACACCACCTACAATTCTCAGCCTTGAGCAGTCACTTGAATTTATTACTGACGATGAGCTTGTAGAAGTAACGCCAAAATCTATCAGAATGCGAAAAACAATTCTCAATAAAGAGCAGAGAATGAAAAAAGCAAGCAAGGGCTGATAAACTAAATGAACTTCGTCATATTGGATTTGGAATGGAATCCGAGTTATAGCAAAAAACTTAAGGGTTTCATAAATGAAATAATTGAATTCGGTGCTATTAAGGTTAATTCAGATTTAGAGATAATTGATACTTTTTCTGCCCTTGTAAGACCTCAAATTGGCAAAAAGCTAAATGAAAAGATTACTACACTCACACATATAACTGATGAAGATGTAGAAGATGGTTGTACTTACACTCACGCATTAAGTGGTTTCAGAAAATTTCTCGGTGATTCAGTGCTGATGACTTGGGGCATTACTGATATTTATGTTCTCATGGAAAATACAAAATATTTTCTTCAAGATGATAGATTGTCTTTTATAGATAACTATACAAATCTTCAGGATTATTGTGAGGATATGCTAATACAAAAGAACATAAAAAACAATGAAAAAAGTGCAGGTAAGCAAATGGGCTTAACTACGGCCACAGAACTTTTAGAAATAAGCTTAGATAATATTTCTCATCATAGAGCTTTAGACGATAGCATAATTGCCTATGAGTGCTTTAAGAATTTATATTCCTACCCTATCTTACTTTCTCATATACAAAAATTTAATGATGAGTTTTATCGTAAGCTTACATTTAAAAATACTATTCTTTGTGACCTCAATAACCCTCTTATTGATAAAAAGGAAATGTATTTTACTTGTCCATGCGGTTATAGAGCTAAACGAAAAAAAACTTGGAAATTTTCGTGTAAATCATTTATTGCACCTTTCGCTTGTAAGCATTGTGGAAATACATTTATGGGACGAATACAATTCAAATTAAAATATGATGGTGTGCATATTATTAAGAAAATATTTAAACCTATAAATAAAGAAAATACCGATACACAAAAAGTTACTGCTGAAAAATAATTAAAACCTCCTAAGATATTCTATTGTCCTTTTTTTTTACGGACTTATTCAAATTCTTAGGAGGTTTTAATTTACTTTTTAAGGTATAAAGTTCTATATATTTTTTATAATTTGTAATCAAATTCTGAATAATATCACCAAAATGCAATATCCTATGATTAAGGAGGTAATTTTATGGCTATAATACCTTGCAGTGATAATTGTATTTATCAAATTGACGGATATTGTCATCTCGAACTATCGTCTTTTGTTACGAACAATACAAAAGATTCTTGTATATATAAAATTTGTCCTGATAATAATTTAAATTCAAGAACAGATTGCGCCAAAGGCTTCACGAACAGTGCTGACACCAATAACATTAATATTTAAATCCTTTGAAAGTTTTATAGAATCAAGGTTATGTTTAGGTACGATACACTTTTTAAAGCCAAGCCTTGCCGCCTCTTTTACACGCTCTTCAGCGTGTGATACTGAACGAATCTCCCCGGCAAGTCCAATTTCTCCGAATGCAAGCATATCATCAGGAATAACTATATCCTTTAAGCTACTTACCAATGCCATAGAAACAGCTAAATCTGCTGCTGGCTCATCAAGTCTTAATCCACCGACAACATTTATATATGTGTCAAGATTTGCAAAATAGAATCCCGCTCTCTTTTCAAGCACAGCAAGCAAGAGTGACATTCTGTTATAATCAAAACCTGTACTCATTCTTCTTGGATTACCGAAACCCGTTGTTGTGGCTAAGCCTTGAATTTCTGCAAGAATCGGGCGAGAACCCTCCATAACACAAGCAACACAAGTTCCAGAAACATTTTTAGGTCTGCCTGAAAGCAGCATAAGCGATGGATTTTCAACTTCGGAGAGTCCCCTATCTCCCATACTAAAGACACCTATTTCGTTAGTTGAGCCATAACGATTTTTTACAGCTCTAAGAATACGATATGACATCTGCTTATCGCCCTCAAAATAGAGAACTGCATCAACAATATGTTCAAGAACCTTAGGTCCTGCTATGGCACCGTCTTTATTTACATGACCAACTATAATCACAGGAATATCAAGAGTCTTAGCTGTTCGCATAAGAATATTAGTACACTCTCTTACCTGTGTAACACTTCCAGGAGATGAACTTAGCTCTGTAAAATTCATAGTTTGTATTGAATCTATCATTACAAGGTCAGGCTTTTCCGAGCGAATATATTCAGCGGCAACTTCTACATCAGTTTCAGTCAGAACATAAAGATTATCGCTATCAACATTAAGACGCATAGCACGAAGCTTAATTTGTCTTCGTGATTCTTCACCCGAAATATATAGTATCTTTAACATTCTGCCAAGATGATTACATATTTGCAAAAGAATTGTAGATTTACCTATGCCAGGGTCACCACCAAGCAAAACAAGAGACCCCTTTACAATTCCTCCACCAAGAACTCTGTCAAGCTCTTTTGAGCCTGTAAAATATCTCTGCTCATCATCTGTTGAAATCTCATTTATCCTCAAAGGCTTAGAATATGACGAAGACATACGCTTTTCAGGCTTAACTACACCCGATTTAGTAGTTTCACGAATTTCTTCATTAAGGGTATTCCATTCTCCGCAAGATGGGCATTTCCCAAGCCATTTTGCAGTTTCATAGCCACATTCCGAGCAAACATATAAGCTTTTAACTTTTCCTGCCAAATTTATCACCTTAACTTAGTTTTTATTTTTATATTCCAATATTCCGCAATATATCGCAAAAGCTATTTTACTTTGATATTCCTCATTTGAAAGATTTTTAGCTTCTTCCTCATTTGAAATAAAACCACACTCAACAATTACTGCTGGCACAGTCGCCTTATTTAATAAGTAAATATCACTTCCGCCCTTTTTAAGCTCTCGCTTGTTTTCTGGTTGAATCAATCCAGTAATAGACTTGCGAATATTTTCTGCAAGAATTTGACTTTTATCATTATTAGTTGAATAAAACATCTGAGCACCACTATACTTACTCTGTTCAAATTTATTTTGATGTATACTTACAAGAATATTCTTTTTATTATTATTTACGATTTTTACACGATTTTTCAAATCAGAAACTTTTCTTTCTCGAATAGTTCCTGAGGCTGTGTCATATATAGAAACATCGCTTTCACGAATCATCTTAACTTCTATTCCAGAAGCTTTGAGCATATCTCTGAGTTTCAAGGCGATTTCAAGGTTTATATCCTTTTCAAGAACAGAATTTGCCACAGCTCCGCTATCCTCACCGCCATGACCCGCATCAATAACCACGATTAGCTCTTTTTCAGAAATCTCTGCAGAAACTGCTTCATCAGCAACCTTTTCAAACGCATTGAAAACAAGGAACACAAACAAAAATATTCCTATTAAAGTTGACGAATAAATCAAATACGCTTTTAACTTTTCCAAGCTTAATCACCCCTTTGTAATATTTATGCTAAAGGGGGCTTGTATAGAAGTGCATATTTTAAATTTATTCAGTTTCTACATTATCTGTATTTTTTTCATCAAAGTGGATGCTAACTCCGTTTACTTCTACTCCACCTTCTGCACGAATCATTATGTACTTTGTGCCATCTATAATCTTTGTTTCAATAAGATGACTTCTATCTGGGCTAACTTGAATTTTAACATCAGCTGTCTTTATTTCAAAATGTTTGGTGTCTACAATATTGGTTGGTGTTATCTGAGCCTCTTCGCCAAAACTTTCATCAAATTTTTCTTCAAAAGCCTCTATATGTTCAGGTGATGCACCACAAGCCTTGAATACATCTTTAATTGTACTTTTTGTAAGCACAAGTGGCTCTTCTTTTTTATACTCCTTATGTTCATCAACCATTTCAGTAAAGGTTGTGTGAACCGCTTGCATAAAATCAAAACTACAATCTTCCTCAACTGATTCAGCAATAACATTTTGAAAGGTTTCCATCTGAATAGTTGCGGGCATAGGCGGTTCAGTATGAAAAATTGCGTCTGTAAAATCATTATGACTTTCACTTGTATTTTTAGTATAGTAAAGTGCATTATAAATATTAGCACTTCTATCATCAAATGCAGGAAACATAAAGCCAAGTTCAGGAGCAGAAACTACATAATCCTGTCTTATATTTCTGAATTCATTTTCGCTTGCATAAAAACCAAGTGCAGATTTTATTTGTTTAACAGGACAAATACTGCAAAGATAATAAGCAAATATTTCATCAGATTCGTCCTCTTTGCCAAAACCATCCTTTCTGATAACAGGTATATCATATTTATCAAAGGCGAGTAATATAAGATAATTACCATCAAACTTAATTGTCTTTATGATTTTTTCATATAACTGTTGAACTAAATCATCATTTTCAAGTTCAGTTTCACGCAAATCCATAAGTAATTTATGTTCTTCACTGTCACAAACCTGTTGAGTGGTAAATTCTATATCAATAAGATTTTTACCGATTGAACCTGAAAGAGTTTTCTTAATGATTTTAAGCAGAGATTCGCTGTCAGCCTCCGACATAAGCGAAAGCGACTGGTCAAATTCTGAAATAATCTCTCCTTTTTCATTTACATAACAACCACGAATTTTCTGTATATTACTTTTATCATGACGAAATCTTCTTCTGATTTCTGAAATTTCTTTTTCGTTCATTACTCCATTCTTCCTTTTTATGTATAATCATAATAATATTATAACAAAAATCAGCACCGAAAAACAATAGATATGCTGAATTTCATAGCTATTGATTTTTATTTGAAAGGTGATATAATTTTTATGTTCAGTTAAAATAATGAAAGGAGATATTATATGAATTTTCTTGATAATACCATATCAGAGGAAAACATAGAACAACAACTAAGTCAACTTGATAAATGGCTGCACGCCGCAGGTGATTGGATACTTGCTTTTTTACCAAAGCTTATAACTTCAATTATCATTATAGGTGTAGGCTTTTTATTAGCAAAGTACATAACTAAACTTATTATGAAAACAATGAAAAAAGGCAAGGTTGAGCCAACTGTAAAATCATTCTTAGGCTCTATGATAAGTGTTGTTTTAAAAATTCTTATAATAATTTGTGCTTTAGGTACTCTCGGAATTGATATGACCTCTATTATAACTGTTATAGGCACTGCTACTGTTGCGATAGGTCTTGCCCTAAAAGATAGTATGGCAAATATTGCGAGTGGCGTTCTTATTATTATAAACAAGCCTTTCAAAGTTGGCGATTACCTTTCAACAGAGGGTTTAGAGGGTACTGTACATAAAATCGAAATGATGTATACCACTTTGATTTCCTTTGACGGAAAAGAAATTATACTTCCAAATTCTCGTGTAACCTCAAATAATGTAATAAATTATAATGTTGAGGGTTGTCGCAGACTTGATTTACCATTTTCTATTTCCTATAATGATAGCATTGTTGAAGCAAGAGATGCCATTATGGAAATAATAAATTCAGATAATAGGATTCTTTCTGAACCTGAACCTCCTGTTGTAGGTGTAGATAGTCACGGCGAGAGCGGAATAAATCTTATTGTAAAGGTTTGGTGTCGTCCAGAAGATTATTGGGCATTGCGATATTATATCCCTGAAAAAGTCAAATATTCATTTGATGAGCGTAAAATTACCATTCCATATAACAGACTTGAAGTCGATATTTTAGAAAAAGGAAATGAAAAATAATGATACTTGCTATTGATATTGGAAATACAAATATAGTTCTTGGCTGCATTGAAGAAAAAATACTTTTTGTTTCACGCATTACAACAAACAAACAGGCTACACAAGACGAATACGCAATTAGTATAAATAATATTCTTAAGCTTCATAAAATAGATCCTGAAAAAATTGATGGTGCAATTATTTCAAGCGTTGTTCCAGCAATAAATAATGCAGTTTATGGTGCAGTTAAAGCTGTGACTTCTCATGAGCCTTTAGTTGTTGGCCCTGGAATAAAAACTGGTCTTAATATAAAGCTTGATAATCCTGCACAGCTTGGCAGTGATAGAGTTGTTGGTGCTGTTGCAGCTATTGCACAATATCCAAAGCCTATAATTGTCATTGATATGGGTACCGCAACTACTTTCTGCGCAATAAATGAGCTTGGTGAACATCTTGGCGGAATAATATATCCAGGAGTAAAAATTTCTCTTGATGCCCTCACTCAAATGGCATCTAATCTTTCTGGAATAAGTCTTACCAAGCCTAAAAAGGTAATTGGCTCTAATACGGCCGATAGTATGAAAAGTGGTATTCTCTATGGTAATGCCTCTATGATTGATGGTATGATTGACCGCTTTGAGGAAGAACTTGGTAAGACAGCAACAATAGTTGCAACTGGTGGTCTTTCAGAAACAATAATTCCATTCTGTAAGCACAAAATCATATTCGATAACGACTTACTTTTAAAAGGTTTGAAAATCATATATGATAAAAATGTAGAATAATAAAAAAACTTTATAAAATTATTTAAAGAACACTTATCTACAAAAAGAGACTATCTAATAAAGGTTGTGGTAGAAAAAGAGTTCACAGATAAAAAGTAAAAAAGTAGAGCATATAAAATCTGATGCAACTGATGATACTTGCGTACCTCTTGTAAACTATATATGTCAAATAAATTGCTTTATTTTTTTAACTGAATGTGCTATAATTTATCTATAATACTTTAAAAGTGGTGATGGCTTTGAATTATGGCAATATAAAAAAAACCGACATTGCAAACGGTATAGGAATTAGAGTTTCACTTTTCGTTTCAGGTTGTACAAGACATTGCAAGAATTGTTTCAATAGTGAAACATGGGATTTCAATTACGGCAATCCATTTACAAAAGAAACAGAAGATGAAATTATAGAATCACTTTCAAAGTCTTATATAAATGGTTTAACAGTGCTTGGCGGAGAACCTTTTGAAGTCAGAAATCAAAGAGAAATTTTGCCATTCATAAAGCGTATCAGAAAAGAATTGCCTAATAAGACAATATGGTTCTATACCGGTTGTACACTTGAAAATGAATTACAAAAAGAAGGCTATTGGAGATGCGAAGTTACAGATGAACTTCTTGCAAATATAGATGTTTTAGTTGACGGTCCTTTTATAGAAAACCTTTACGATATTTCACTATGTTTTAGGGGCTCAAGTAACCAGCGAATAATTGATATGAAAAAAACGCTTGAAAACGGAAATGTAGTGCTTTGGGATAATAAATAATAATACAATTAAAAACAGGTACAACCCTAAAATGAGTTGTACCTGTTTTACTATTTAAGTATTAAACTTGGTTTCTATGAAGTTTGCTCAATGAATGACTATTTTCTCGGTGCATATATACACTTTGTACAAGTCCTACTCCAAAGTATAGGCACATAACAGATGTTCCTCCAGAACTAAAGAAAGGAAGTGTTATTCCAACAACTGGAAAAATTCCAAGAACCATTCCTATATTTATAACGGTTTGAGTAGCAATAATTGAGAAGAAACCGTAACAAATCATTTTGCCAAATGTATCATCAGCAAGATGTGCATCTCTCATAGTTTTTATAACAATAAAAAGTAGTATCAGCAAAAGAATTGTACAGCCAATGAATCCAAACTCTTCACCAGCAACAGTGAAGATAAAATCATTTTCCTGATATGGAACAATATCTTTTGCAACTCTCGGACCATTCATATATCCTTCGCCAAAAAGACCACCTGATGCAATAGAAACCTTGCCTTGATATTGTTGCCAACCATAAGTTGTTAAGCTATTATCATCAAGGTTAAATAGCACTAACAATCTGTTTCGTTGGTCATCATTCATAATCTTAGTATAAAATAAAGGAGCGGATACACATATTACTAATAAAAATGATATAAAATATCTAAGCTGAACACCTGCTGCAAAAGTCATTATCAAAAACATAAAACCAAATACAAGTGCGGTTCCATCATCACCTTGCATATGAATGAGTAAAATAGGTATTGCTGCATGAAATACAAGTGTCATGACACCGAAAAAGCTTCTTAGCTTATCATATTTAACTAAAACCGAAATATGTTTAGCGAATGTTATAATAAAGCATATTTTAGTTAGTTCGGACGGTTGAAATGTTATACTTCCAATTTTAATCCAACCCACATCATCAGTTCCTGCAATCTGTATACCAATAAAAAATACAAGTATTGTCAGTGAAAGTGCCACACCCGCAAAAATCCACCATACCTTACCATAGAATCTATAATCTATACAAGATATGAACACAGCAACGATATATCCTATTCCAACGGCTATAATCTGAGTTTTAAGAAAGTTAGTACCACCACTTCTTTGCTGACTATAAATTAAAAGAAAGCCGTATATAGATGCACTCATTGTTAAAATCCAAAACCATTTATCTGTTTTTTTTATATAATTCCAGATAGAATCAAAAATTCTTTTCATACAAACCCCTTTCTATATTTTAGTTGGTATTTTCATAAATAAATTAAAGACTACAATTTAATTTATTATAGGTAATACCTATTCTTTATAAACAATATTATATAACGAGTTTTCTCCTTATGCAAGGGGAAAGCTGTAAATGAATATTTGTATGAAATTGTCTAAAAATATCTTCAATTTTCAAAAATCCAATAAATATCATAATTCCAAAGCAATTATAAATATATTCAGAAGTATATAAAATTAAATTTGTCTGTTTTTTTTGTAAATTTATTGATTATGTACTTGATTATTTACATCAAGGTGTATTATAATATAAGTAGGTAATTTTTTATCTGAAATTGGAGGTTTTGATAATGGCAAAGACCATTGCAGTATTGACAAGTGGCGGCGATGCTCCAGGCATGAATGCAGCTGTAAGAGCGGTTGCAAGAGCTGCTTTAAGTAAGGGTATTAAAGTTTATGGTGTTCGTAGAGGCTATAATGGCCTTCTTAACGGCGATGTATTTGAAATGAATCTTAGAAGCGTTTCCGATATTTTAAGCAAGGGTGGTACTGTTCTTTATACAGCAAGAAGTCCAGAGTTTAACACTAAGGAAGGCGTAAAAAAGGCTGCTGATAACTGCAGAAAACTTGGCATTGATGGTGTTGTTGTTATTGGTGGTGACGGTTCATTCAGAGGTGCAAGAGACCTTACAGGCGAAGGTATTCCATGTATAGGTGTTCCTGGTACTATTGATAACGATATTTCTAGTAGTGATTATACAATCGGTTTCGATACAGCTATGAATACAGCTATGGAAATGATTGATAAAATTCGTGATACTGCACAATCTCATGACAGATGTAGTGTTGTTGAGGTTATGGGCAGAAGATGTGGAGATATTGCTCTTGAGGTTGGTATTGCTATCGGTGCAAGTGCTATCCTTGTTCCTGAAGTTCCTTATGACCTTAAGAAAGATGTTATTGATGTTCTTCTCAAGAATCGTGAAACAGGCAAAAAGCATTTCATCATCGTTGTAGCTGAGGGTATTGGCGGTATTGATGGTATCGTTAAGGAAATCGAAGCTCAGACAGGAATTGAAACAAGAGGAACTGTTCTTGGTCATGTTCAGCGTGGTGGCTCTCCAACTCTTAGAGATAGAGTTGTTGCAAGCCGTATGGGTTATAGAGCTGTTGAACTTCTTGAAGAAGGTCAAAGCAATAGAGTTGTTGTAATGAAGGATAATCACATTGTTGATTATGATATTTCAGAGGCTCTTGCAATGAAGAAGCAGTTCAATACAAAGCTCTTCAATATTGCTCACGAAATCAGCATCTAATTTTTAAAATACTGAATACATAAAAATACATAAACAATGGCATAGATTTTAAAATCTATGCCATTTTAGTTTGCCTAAATATTTGTTTAAAAATGCGAACTATGTTTACCCTATTTCTGAATCAATATTATCAACTACATTTACATAGCAAGTAATCTTAACTCCGTTATAAGCCTCAGCTGTGATTTTAGCCTCACCCTTTTTCATAGCAGTTACTAAACCACCATATTTTGCAACACTTGCTGTGTTTGAATTATTTGAAGAATAATATACATGATATGCAGCAGTTCCATTTGGTACTGCACTATCAAGGTCAAACTTTTCTCCTATATTTAATTCAAGTTCTGTATTATTAAGTGAAAGTTTTTTAGGCTCTTTCTTAACAGTGACAGTACATTGAACCTTTACGCCATTATAGGCTATCGCTGTAATATTAGCTACACCTTCTTTTTTAGCTGTAACTAAGCCTCCAGCCGAAACAACACTTACTAAGTTACTATTATTTGAAATGTATTTTATGCTGTGTGCAGCTGTTCCGCTTGGCAAATAGCTATCAAGGTCATAGGTTTCCCCTACTCCCAAAGTGATTTTAGTTTTGTTAAGGCTCATAGTCTTTGGAGCTTTTTTAACTGTAACTGTACAATTTACCTTTTTGCCATTATAAGTTGTAGCTGTAATCGTTGCTGTACCTTCTTTTTTAGCTGTAACTAAGCCTCCTGCTGAAACAACACTTGCAGTAGAACTATTATCTGAGCTATATTTAACACTAAACGATGCTGTATTCTTTGGTAAGCTGCTATCTAAATCGTAAGTTTCACCAATTCCTAAAGTAAGATTTGTTTTATTTAATGATATAGAATTCGGAGCATTTTTTACAGTAACCATACAATTTGCTTTTGAGCCATTCAAGCCTTTTGCTACTATCATAGCTGTGCCTGTATTCTTAGCTGTAATCTTTCCATTGCTAACTGTAAGAATATTTGTATTACTCGATGACCAAGTTGCATTACCATTTGCTTTAATTGTATAAGACTCGCCTTTTCCAAGGGTAAGACTTGATTTATTAAGCTTAACATTATTATATAAGTTTGGTGCAACTATAAGCTTTACACTCTGTCCAGCATAAAGATAAAGACTATCTATTGCTTGAATACAAGGACCTTCATCGCCACCACAGTGTGTTATAAAATGTTTTCCATTATAATAGCCAGCATAAACTGCAACATGTGCATAACGATAACTACTACTTTTGAAAATAACAACTGAGCCTATCGGAATATCAGAAGATGTTTTCAAAGAACCGTTACTATTCTGTGTAAATCCTATGTTTTTGCCAGTACCATTATCAATCCACTTTCTTATAGCTGTTTCCCAGCTTTCTACACTACACTTGCTATAAGGCTGTGCAAGATTTGATGTACTTATTTTTGCTACATTAGGAAGATAGTTATAATAAACATAACTAACATATGAACCACAACATAAACCATAATTTTCAAAATGTCTTATATTAGGTTTACCTGAGTTTGTCGTTTCAAGGCCACTTGCTATAGCACTAAGACTATATGGAATGTTACTTGTAACACTATTTGGTGTTCCACTTGAACCATAGTTTCTATAAATTGTTCCATTAGAAATTTGCCTTTGAACATCATAGCCTGTATATTCAAGTGCATTAAGAAATACATTATTTAACATATTACTTGGTACATTATTTGCAGCAGAAACATATGGTGGGACTATTATTGAAATAATTAAAATAGAAAAAGCAATTACAATTGCTAAAATTCTTTTTCGTGATAATTGGATAAACGACATAAGTAAGTAACCTCCAAAATCGCTTTTGTTGTTTGAAATCAATTCAGAATATTTAACTTATGTTACGATTATATCCTATTTGTAACAAATTTGCAACCTTTTGAAATATTTTTTAACAATTTCGTTATTTATATCACAAAAGTAATATACTTTTTAATATTTTATTGGTAATTATATACAATAAAACTCCCAGATTCGTAATCTGAGAGTTAATTTTTTATATTAAGGGTTACATTTTTTACAAGGTTCATAACCTTTAGAGATTAAATCATTTCTATTTCCGCTATACTCTTCCCTATTCTTATCTGGAAGATTTTTTGCAGACGAACAGCTTTTTAAATGAAATTTTTTAGTATTTGTATTCAATATGTAAGTTCTAGTATCTGATTCAGATATAGATTTTTCATTTCCTACTTCCCAACTTTCACCTGTTTTATAATCTATTACAATGTCAGGCTGAACATTATAGCAATAAACATTGAAGCTTATTCCATCGCCATTATCTTCAACAGATTTAGCCTCCATTTGTACACCAGACACAAGAAGGTTATCTCTCTCAAATATCGGAGTTACTCTATAAAGTACATGATTATCAGTTTCTTTTACATAGTCAGCTACCATATTTTCAAACGGTAACATTCCCTCTACATTTAAATATCTTGTTCCAGTAATAAGATTTTTAATATTTGCATTTTCACCAGTAAGCTGATAACCAATTAAATGACAACGATTATATAGATATTTGCCATCAATGCAATCATATTTAACAGTATGCCAACCGGACGGCTTAACTGAACCTATCGTACCTCTTTTTTCTGCTGGCATAATATCTTTACCAACACAAGCATATGCAACAGAGCATCTTCCTAGATTGTCAAGCTCACTATATTTCTCAAAAGATTTTGTTGTCATCTCAGAGTCTTTAAATGATGGAATATTATTATCTATCTTTATGTAAGCGGAATTGCTATATTCTGGTATATCAGAAACCGAAATAGATTTTGAAGAAACCACACTTTCATCTTTAAAAGAGCAGGCACTTACACTAAAACAGAATATTACTAACAAAGCTAACGAAATAAATCTTTTTCTCATTTTACATAAACCTCTCTTGTAATTTTATCATGTGAATTTCCCACAAATTCAAATCTACCTATTAAATTCCAGTCTTGAATAGTAATTTCCAGTTTCAAATCACTTGGATATATTCTATTCCATTTATATACTATGATTTTTTCTATTTTCTCAGAAAAATCTTTTAAATTATTATTCTCAACAAAGCAATAATCTTCTTCAGCTGCATTGTTTAAGAAATTATCATCAATAATCAATTTAGATTCTAAGCCCTGAAAAAGGCTTTCAGAATACGAGCTGATAAAAAGTTTCTTTCCGTCTACAAGCTTTAAAATATCTTGAATAACAAATTTATCTTTACTCTGCCTGCGATTATTAAACATCATTCCTTTTTTATCATCTAAGCATAAAATTACTATCATATTTTACCCCTTAATTTTATTATCTAATAAAACATATTACAAAAAATTTAATAACATTTCAAGAATAGGTAGCCAAAAATTCAGAATTTTTTAATAAGTAAATAGAATGTTAATGAATAAATATACTAAAAATAATATAATTAAACAAATGTGAATTATATCATAAAAAAATCAAGTTTAATGGAAGATATGAAGATAATATAAGATACACAAAGAAACAAACAAGATGTAATGAATCTTACTTCGTATATCCGAATATATCAATTTTTATAACATATAACAACTATTGTGTTAAATGTAAAAACAAAGCTGACTCCGCTTGAAAAACGAAGTCAGCATTATGTGTGTTTTTATTCAATTTTACTTATTAGCTTTCTCATTTGCATAAGTTTCAAAATCGCTTACTGTGAAAGTATTCTTTTCACTAAGACTATATCCATTGTCGCTCATATAAGGGAACTGCTTTGACAACTTAGCACCTTTGTTAAGCTGTGATGTTGAGAAGACGAGAAATGTATTCTTATCAGCAAATGAACTTGAAATAGCGTAAGAATATGTGCCATCTCCATTAGCTGTCATAATTTCACCTGGCCAGTTTGCATTCTTAAACATATCATCTGTATAAACATATACATATATATCTGACCAGTCATCTGGCTTTTCAGCTGTAATAACCACTTCTGAAGCAACAGGTTCTGCCATACTTTCTTCAGGATTTTCTTCTGAAACCTCTGTTGAATTCTCTGATGTTGATTCTTGGGAACTTTCAGTTGTTGGAACAATAGCTGAATCTGAAGATTCAGGAACCTGATTTGAAGATTCGACATTACTTGCATTAATAGAATCTGCAACTGTTGGAGTTGCAGACGATGAACCGCCAGCACTAATAATAAGATATGCTATAACACCTATAACAAGAACTGCTGTAATAACACCCACAGCCAATGAAACCTTAGGATTCTCTTTCTTTTTTCCTTCATTAAGAATAGCATTAGCTACATGTTGCTGGTTAACCTGAGTTAACTTTCCGCCAGAATTTCCACCACGAGAATTAGGTAAAGGAAGAGCTGAACCACACCCAGGGCAGAAATTAAGACTTGCATCCACTCGGGCTTTACACTTAGGGCATACTATTTGTTGCATTATGAACACTCCTTATTAATTAAAGCAAAAAAATATTAACGAAACTTTTGCTTTTTTGTCGTTGATAACATTATAATATTTTATTTAGTCTAAGTCAAGAAATTTATTGCCATTTTATAGAATAAAAGCACAATATGCAGTATAAATTTCATATTAAAAAGAGCCGTTACTTGTACATTTTTATCTTTTTCAAAATAGCTTATTGTATAAATGCTGAATGATTTATTACTTTAGAATTTTTTATTAAGCAATATTAAATATTAAATTTTTACACAACTATTATTATCTCTTTATCTGTTGATTTATCATGAGAGTAGGTGTATAATTTTTTAAGAGAATTTAAATAAAGGTGTGTATATTAATGAAGAAATCATTTGCAGTAGTTTTTGCAATATCTATATTACTTTCATTTGTTGGTTGCGGAAAGGAAAATACTGAAACAAGTAGTAAAATCCAATCCAAAACTGAATCTAAAATGAGTTCTAATGCTGAATCTAATCCAGAATCCAAAGCCGAATCTAAAATGAGTTCTAATGCCGAATCTAATCTAGAATCCAAAGCTGAATCTAAAATGAGTTCTAATGCCGAATCTAATCTAGAATCCAAAGCTGAATCTAAAATGAGTTCTAATGCCGAATCTAATCCAGAATCCAAAGCCGAATCTAAAATAAGTTCTAATGCTGAACCTAATCTAGAATCCAAAGCTGAATCTAAACATGATAAACTTTCTGCGGATAGTGTAAGCAACAAAACTAAAATTCCAGAAACAAATATAACTTTTGATAGTAATTATGCTTTTTTAGGTAATTCTCTTTTTGGAGATTTAGATGAATATGAACTGGTAGATAATGCTGATGTTTATTCATATATCGGAATGAATGTTGCAACTGTTTTCGACCAAAAGCTTGATAAACACAAAAAGCCTATGCTTGATGAAATGTTATCCAAAGACTATAAAACAATTTTTATAATGTTTGGTATGAATGAAGTTGGTTGGTCATATCCCGATATTTTTACAGATGATTATGCCGAGCTCGTTGATGAAATACACTCAAAATTACCTGATGCAAAAATATACTTATTATCTATTACTCCAATAACTCAAAGTCTTGAAGCTAAAGGTGAAGACGGTATGAATAGTGAAGCTATTGCAAAATTCAATAAGCTTATACAAAAGGTTGCAAAAGAACATAATGCAAGCTATCTTAATGTTAATAGCTATCTCAAGAATGAATATGGTTTTCTTGATGAAGACGATTCTCCTGATGGTTGTCATCTTCAGCCAAATGCTTATTTAAGAATGGTTAATGCTATAAAATATTTAATATTATAAATCTCTATACAATTCAAGTAAAAATACGCCATAACTCTTCTATTTGAGTTATAGCGTATTTTATTATGAAATTATTGCATATCCTCAAGAATTGCAGTGTAATGTTCCTTTGGCATATAGCCTATTTCTCTTGTATATTCAGAGCCATCTTTAAAGAACATAACTGTTGGTATACTTGATATTCCAAACTTATATGCAAGCTCTCTGCCGTCACCATCAACATCTATCTTTACAACAGTAACCTTGCCATCATATTCGTCTGCGATTTCTTCGATAATCGGTGCAAGCATTCTGCAAGGACCACAACGGTCTGCATAAAAATCTGCCATTAGAATTTCGTCGCTGTTAAGCAGTCTTTCAAATTCTGTTACAACTGGGTGAAGTACATTACTCATAATTTTAAAATCCTCCTTATGAGATTTATTTTATATCAAATCAGTCCTTATATTCCTCAATAGTGATTGATTTAATTGTTACATCTTTCTTTGGCTTATCGCTGTCGTCAACATCTACTGATGCAATCTTATCAACAATATCCATTCCCTCATACACTTGTCCAAAAACGGTGTGTCCTCTATCAAGATTATTGAAAGCACCATCAAGATTGATGTTTCCACCGTTATCGTCATAGAGTTTCTTTATAGCATCTGTAACCTTTGTCATATCGGTTATATTTCCGTAGGTTGAAGCAAGTGCTGTACGATAGCTTGTAAGAATATCATCTTCACTACCTGATGTTGTTTCAAGATAACTCTTTTTATAGTTTTCCCATTGACTTGACACAACAGATTTATATTGTTCAAAATTGCTTGAGAGGCTATCCCAATCGAATTTTGTGGAATTGTCTTTCTGATTGATGAAGAATTGGCTCCCGTTAGTATCAGGACCAGAATTAGCCATAGAGAGAGAACCACGAATGTTAAAGAGCTTATTTGAGAATTCGTCCTCAAAACTCTTTCCGTATATACTTTCTCCGCCTGTACCGTTACCAAGAGGGTCTCCGCCCTGAATCATAAAGTCCTTGATAACTCTATGGAAGGTAAGTCCATTATAATAGCCATCTTTTGCGTGAGTTACGAAGTTCTCAACAGCCTTAGGTGCTGCCTCTGGAAAGAATCTTATCTTAATTGTACCCTCAGAGGTCTCCATAATAGCTACAGTATCACCTACCTTTGGTTTTTCAAGCTGATAACCGACTTCGTGTTCCTTATCATCATAAACAGTTGGTTCAACAAATACTTTATTGATAATAGCTGATGAATCTGTTGAGCTTGTAGAACTTGTTGTTTCCTTGCTGGATTCTGTTGTTGAGCTTGAAGCTGAAGAAGTGCTTTCAGTCTTTGAAGTAGAACCGTTGCTTGAACAGCCTGTTGCAACGGCTGCGGCAATCATAGCAAGAGCTATTATAGTTTTTATTCTTTTATTTTTCATAATTAGTTCCTTTCTGAATTATGGCATTACCATAGTAATATTTTTACAATTTCCTTGATATATATTCTATCCCAACTCGCCGAATAAAGCAAGTATAAAATAATTTGTTGATGTTTTAGTGGAATATATAAAAATATGCACTCATATAATGTGAGGAAAGCAGTAAGCGGAAAGCAAATTTTTAATATAATCCGCACGAAAGGAATGAAGCCTAAAATGATAGAATATTATCCCGAAGGCAAGCTTATGAACAAGCCCGAAAACAAATTTCAGATAAGTTCTCTGCAAGGTCTTATGGACGCACAGCAAGAAGGTACTATGCTTGAGGCAAGAGCCATTGTTTGCGATTCTTCGCATAATCTTATAGTCGAGCTTGGCTCAATAAGAGGAATTATCCCTCGTGAGGAGGGAGCTATAGGAATAAAAGAAGGCACTGTAAGGGATATTGCGATTATTTCACGAGTAAATAAGCCTGTGTGCTTTATTGTTGAGGACTTTATGAAAGGTTCTGACGGCAATCTTATTCCGATACTTTCAAGACGAGCCGCACAAGAACGCTGTATGCAGAATTATATTAACAAACTTATTCCTGGTGATATTATTAACGCAAAAATTACACATCTTGATTCATTTGGAGCATTTGCGGACATCGGCTGTGGAATAGTATCGCTCTTGCCTATTGATTCTATTTCTGTTTCGAGAATAGACCACCCAAGAGAGCGGTTTTCTGTCGGAATGGATATTCGAACTATAATCAAGAATAAGGATAACGGCAGAATAACTCTTAGCCACAAGGAACTTTTGGGTACTTGGGAGGAAAATGCAGAGCAATTCTCTATAGGTGAAACTGTTGCGGGAGTAATTCGCTCTGTTGAGGATTACGGAGCATTTGTAGAACTTGCACCGAATCTTGCTGGGCTTGCCGAAACTCATACGAATATTGAAGCAGGACAACAAGCAAGTGTTTACATAAAAAATATTATACCCTCACGAATGAAAATTAAGCTTATAATAATTGACGCCTTTATGAGTGACAGAACGCCTACACTACCAGAATATTTTTATCAAGGTACACACATAGACCGTTTTCAATATTCCCCAGAATCTTCTCTAAAAGTCATAGAAACTATTTTTTAATAATAATTTATAACTAGTAATTTTGCACACGCAGTTTTAAGAATGGACTGCGTGTGTTTTTTCATAATCAGAGGTTATACTTTACCGAAATACTACAATTCTCACATAACACTTTTATAAGAGAAGTTTATTGACACAGTCGAAAAGATTTCTAATGAACTAAATTTCCTAAGAAACTAAAAGCTTGCAGTTTTCAAAGGCAGAGTTTTTGGTCGCTCTCCGCAGAAAGCAAAATGCCTTTTGACAAAACCTAACATTCATTTATACGCAAATATGCGAGCTTTGTTCGCCCCACTTTTTTTACTAATGTTGCTGACAAGAGAAATTTAATGGGCTGTGAAAAAACAGCCTTGCAAAAACAAGAAGGCACATAACCGTTATCACTTTCGGTTATGTGCCTTTTGTGGTGTAATAAGTTTGTGAAGAACACCACGATTAATTATAGTCCAAAACAAGGAAGATTTCCAGTGTTTATTTCAGAAATAATAAATATTTCTGATTCGGTATTAGTTTCTGACCATATTATCGCAGTAGTTGATGTCAATCATTTCAGAAGCGATATGAATTGCTTTAAGCCTTTAATGGAAAAGTTCAAAAGCATATATGGCTTCTATCCGAAGTATCCGACAGCTGGCGCAGGATACGGCTCATACAATAATTACATATATTGTCAGGAACACAGTATTGAAAAATCCATGTTTAAAAAAGAAACAACTGACCAAAAGTATCGCAACAATCCATTCAGAGCAGTAAACTTCAAAATAGACGATGAAGGATTTTTTTGCAAAAATTGAAAGGAGCTGCGAAGAATGAAGTCTTAAACTTCATTTCTTCACAGCTCCTAATATCAAAAAGGGTTATATGTATTTTAAAACAGTAATAATTTATTCTTTCTTTATATAGTTAGAATCTTTTTTGCTATCATAGATAATCTTTCCATCATTTATGATTATTTTTCTATCACAGCAATCAGCAACTTCATCATCGTGAGTAACGATAATTACAGCTATGCCTTTTTCATTTAAATCTCTGAAAAGTTTCATAACTTCTTTTGAGGTTTTGGAATCCAATGCACCTGTTGGTTCATCTGCAAAAATTACAGATGGATTATTAACTATTGCTCTTGCTATTGCTACTCTCTGTCGCTGACCACCAGAAAGCTGATTTGCTTTTTTATCAAATTGCTTATCTATTCCAACCGCCTCAAGTGCCTTATGAGCCATTTCTTTCATTTGTCGGTTTGGAGTGTGGTTAAAATAGAGCGGAAGCATAACATTAAATCCGACTTTTTTATGGTTTATCAGAGAAAAATCTTGAAGCACAAAACCAATCTTTTCATTTCTGAGCTTGGCAGTTTTGCGGTCATTTAAAGAAAAAACATCTACACCATTAAGATAATATTTTCCGTCATCTGCATCATCAAGGCAACCAAGAATATGTAGCAGAGTAGATTTACCTGCACCAGATGTTCCTTGTATAGCGACAAACTCGCCGTCCTCTATCTCAAGATTAGCCTTATCAAGAGCAACGAAGGTTTCTTTGCCAAGTTTATACTTTTTGGTAAGATTCTCAGTTTTTATAAGCATATCATTATATCCTTTCATTTGTTATGATTCATACTTTCTGTATATTTCTATTGGAGAACTCTTTCTGAAAACCAATATAGAAATAATTACAGATACTGCCGAAACTGCCAAAGCATAAAGCAAAGTAAACAGTACGGTCTGACCGTCATATATTAAGCCATCGGACATATTGATAATTCCGTTGCTTGTCAAGAAATCATAGTTCACTATAAATAGGATATTCAATAAACCACCCAGCAAGCCCATTAAACCAATAGCACAAGAAATTATAAAATAGCTTTTTCTTCTGTTACAACCACAGAGATAGTATATGGAGTGTTCTCTAAGCTTTTTGTTTACAAAAAGAACTGATATACTTATAAGTGCAACTGTCATAATAGACAGCATAAATAAAGGAGTAGGTAATCTTCTTCTAAAAGAAAGTGCGATTACTTTATCTGTATTTTTTATAATATTATCATAGTCAGTAACACGAAATTGTTTTGTAAAATAATTAAGGTATTCTTTTCTTTCTGCTTCTGAAGAATTAGATTTATAGGAAGCAATAAAGTTTTCGGCAGTTAACGGGCAATTATTCACACTTTTAAATACTTTTGTCAAACGACTCGACTCCACAAAAATTAAACCATTTTCTAATTTTTGATACAAATCATATGTATTTATATCTGTTCCACTTGTATTAAACGAGGGTACAGTATATGGTTCAGCAAGTTTACCAGCCACTTTTATTTTAATTTTTTTTGTACTTGAATCAAAATAATTTGGCAACTCAATTTCTGCAATATCACCAATATTTAGATAATCAAAGTAAATTCCTGATACAATAACATTAAAATAATCACTACTTTGCTCTTGCATATTATTCCAACTGCCATTTTTAAGATTAAATTGATATTTTTCAATCATATCTGTTGTGTAAATATAACTTTTTATTCTTACTCCATTAAAATCAGAATTGAAATATTTAACTTTAGTAAACGGAACATATGCTTTATATTTTCTTGCATTATTTTCGACGTTATTTATATAATCTCCCCATGGATCCATGGAACTTGAATTAACCATTTCTGCAGTAACTAAATTAGGCATACAGTAAAAGCTGTCTGTCGTTTCGGTGGTTTTGAATATATCTTCTGTGTATACAATATATCTATACATTCCAAAAGAATTATTAGCTATAAATAATACAAAAATATATATTATAGATATTATTATTGCAGTAATTTTATTGTTTGTAAAAAATTCAAAAATCAATTTTAATGTTTTCATTAGTTCCACTCCAAATACTAATTATATTTATTTTTATTTATAATAATTGAATTTTTTAGACAACTAATTATAAATGGTATCGCTGTAATGCATGAAAGAATTATTATGCTAATAAAAATAATTATATAATCCATAATTGAATATTGCAATCCTTCATAGACATTAAAATACACAAAGAACTGATTATATGTAATTAAGTGAATTGCAATAGATATTATTCCAATAATACCTGAAATGATAATATTTTCTAAAATTAAAATTAAAAATAATTTTCTTTTGGTAGCTCCCACAATTAAATAGATGATATTTTCCAGATTACTTTTATCGATTAAGAACTTGATTAAAAACATAAAAGATAAAGCAGAAATTATAAATTCGCACATGATTAAGAAAAAATCACCAATAAAATAACTATCGGCTGCTTTGTAAGATTCAGACGGTGATTCAATTAAATCGCTTTGAGGAAACTCAGCATGAAGATTGGCTATAAATTGACTGTTTTCTGTTCTACTCATTCTTTCAGTTGTGTATATGGTTATCTCATCAATCGAATATCCACATTTGTCAAATGTATTAGAAGGAATATAGAAATTGTCTATAAAAGTATTTACACCGATAACTTCATATTCTCTGCCACTGAGCGTTACTGTATCACCTTGTGCCAATGAAAAGATATCATCACAGTTAGGAAGAATTATTACATTTTTTCCGTTTTTAATTTCTTCATCATAAAACTCTGAACGTCCCATTTTACTAAATAATTTATGCTTGTTATTTATTTGTGTACATACACGAAGATAATAATCAATGTAATTATTTTTATTAAATTCTTTGGGTAAATCATCTAGTAATAAGTAATGCACAGCCATAACATCTTCTATTATTTCAGAATTAAGCAGACTACTGTTTTTAATTTCATAATAAGAAGCAGGTTCATCAAATTTTAATGTATATGTATAATAAGATGAATCTGTACTGACTTCAGATTTTTTTGTAGAAAGCTGATTCCCATAAAAGTATATAAACGAGGTGGAACAAACAATTCCACCTAAAAGAAACATAATAAAAATTAGTTTATTAGAAAGAAAATAAAAACTAATTCGAGAAAATATGAGTTTAATAGTTTTCATAATTATTTAACTTGTCTATATCTATAAACGTATCCATCTGCTACTTTTGTGCCAATCTCTTTCTTATATCCCTCATGCTTTACATATTTAGCATAATCAATTCCACTTAGATATGCTTCGCCACTATGGACAGGTGAAGTTGAACCTTGTTCATTATTGCCTGAACTACGTTCATGTCCTGCATTATCAGTCAAATAGACCTTTGCAGTTACACTTAATTTGCTTGTACTATTCATTTCGGTTGTTGCTCTTGCATCATCATAAGGATTGGTAGTACCATAGTCATAAAAGACTCTCATAAAGTTTTGTGGTTTAATATTATATTGCTCATGTAAATCAACATAATCTGTGTGGTTTACTTTGAGTGTATAATTACCCGCTCCATAAACCATAAGCGATGATGTAGCTACAAGTGCGGCAAATGCAAGTGCTGTTGTTGTCTTTAAAAATTTTTTCATACATATGACCTCTTTATTTTAAGATAAGCTAAATCACTTAATTAAAATTAATAGTAATTTAACTTTCGATATACATTTTACCACTGCATCTCAAAATTGTCAAGAAAAATCTAAAATTTTACAAAATTTATTTTAAATCTTATTTGGCTTATGTATTAAGATAAGGCTCTATAATAAAAATTGGTAATAGAAAAAGAACCTACAGATAAAAAAGTAGAGCATATTTACTAAATATCCTACTTGTGGATTTAGTAAATATGCTCTAAAAGTGATTTATGGGCAAATATTTGAAATAATCAAAATAATTTATAAATGGAGATTCATTATGCTCTTTCAAGAATTATTTTACAGAACAGCATATCCATTATAAGGCAATCTCCGTCAACATTAATTTTATTATAAGGTGAAACTTTCTCTCCTAAAGTCTCGCCCTCTATATGAGTATTATAGAAATATTCACCGTTTTCCTCTTTCCAGTCTGTTGATTCTATAATAACAACATTGTCCTTAACTTCAAGACCTTCCTTCTTGGCTTTTTCTAATAACTCTTTAGGAACCTCAAGAAGAATATCCAACTTGCCGTCATTTGAAAAATTATATATTGATGAAACGAATTGTAGGTAATCTTCATTATCTTCAAGGTTTTCAATCTCAGCAGGAGTAAACATTTTCATACTCATATCTCCTAGCTGCATTAAACCAAGTTCTTTAACTTTCCATTTTCCAATAATATCCATATGCGTTCTCCTTTCAATAGTATTATATTTACGCCCAAGGGTCAGCAGACTTCGGTTCTCTGATTCCTGTCAGCAAATATTGCTCCCACAAAAACCATTTTCCATCACCTTTCATACGAAGCTTAATAGGTCTTGGACTATCTGCACCTCCACACGGGATAAACAATTTCATATAACCTTGTTCTGCATTGGAATACTGATTACTCTCTATTGTAATCGTGAAAGGCTGTGTAGGTGTATAGTCATTATCAGGGGTAGCTCCTGCAAAATATGAAAAAGGAATATAAGTTTTTCCATCTCTGAATCGGTCATTAATGAAAGAAATATCCGCTCCATTAAGTGGACGAGGACCTCTTAACCAGTTAAGCATTTCTGTTCCGATTTGTTTATCCGCTGCATATGCACATAAAGCACATACTGTAAGAGCTGCTGTTTTATATGGAGAATCCAAGCTTGCTTCAGGAAGTGCCTGCATTTGCTCCAAGCTTTCAGGAAGTGCAGAAAATGTAAACTTCTCTCGCTTATTTCCAACAGATGAAACGGCTGAATTTACCATTCCCATAGTGTCTTTTTTTATTTTGTCAAAAATACTCATTACAGTTCCCCCTATTAAATAAATTTTAAGATTTTTATATTATTATTTTAAATAAAAGCTTTAAAATCTGATTAAGAAAATATCAAATATTACTCTACTTTATTATGATATTTATCAGCAAGCCTATAAAAGAATTGTATTATTTCTTTATCAGGCTCAACACTTGCATTATCATATGTAGAATCTGAGTATGAAAAGCTATAGCAATAAGTTGTTTCATCATAAATCTTTATAAATTTACATTTCTTACAAGATTTATAATCTCTTACAAATTCAAGTAAAGTTTTGCCTTTGTCATTTTTCTTTTTCAGAATTTCAAATAGCGCTTTAATATCAGAATCTTCTACACAGCAATTATCAATTTCTATTCTTGTAAAATCATTCGATTGAATGGCACATTGTGCAGAAAATACCCAGGCTTGGTCTTCCTGCTTATCAAGCGAAAATATATAGCAACTAGTATAGCACATATGATTGCATGATATATGTACACCAATAAGATTTTCCGGAATACGCTCAATTTTTTTATTTTTCTTATTTGAGCTAAGGTGTGTAAAAAATGATATCATTGAAAACGCCACCCTTCTAAAACCGAATTTTAAACAATAGTGTTGTTTATGGTATTATTATAACAGTTATTTATGCTTACCGCATGAACCGAAAGATCTATATTTAAAATTATATTTATTTGTATTGATATAAAATTCAAATATGAATTTTTGAATTTTATATAGTACCTATTAAAAATATTACTTTAGTATTTCTGATAGGGTATGTTTTCTGAATTTAACAAGATTTATAAGCGAAACAACTAAAGACAAAACTATAATATATGTCAAAATAATTAATGAAAGAACTATAAGTCTTACAGTGCCGAATACCAAAACAATACCTATTGTATTTGAAAAGTATAAATTAAATAGTGCCACAAGTACAGCAGACAATATACCTCCTATTAACATTGCAAAAATTCCATCAATTATAACTTCAAATATCTGCATAAAGAAAAGTTTTCTTTGATTCAAACCTATTGCAAGCATCATTGCTGAATATTTCGTTTTTTCTGTATTATAAAAATACATAACGGTTATAATGCTTATTGATAGTGCTGTAATCAAAAATATAATAACAACATATATTAAATCATAAGCAATAGATTGCTGTTTTTCTATGCTGTCATAATTAAGTCCTTTAATTTGAATAGAAATTCAATTAGGGCATATACTATTCGCATAAGATGTAAATACTGACATAATATTATTTGAAATAAATGCAATAAAGACTGCTGATGCAAGCATAGTTGTCAGAAGTAACGCACCAAGAAATACATATATTTTTTCGGATTTAAGCTCAAGCCATACGGATTTCATAAGATTAGTTAATTTTGTCATCTATCTTTTTACCGTCCTTAAAGGTGATTATTCGTTTTGTGCGTTTAGCGTCAGCCATATTATGAGTAACGATAATTATGGTTTTTCCCTTAGAATTAAGTTTTTCAAACATTGTCATTATTATATCAGAATTTGTACTATCTAGATTTCCGCACGGTTCATCGGCAAAAATTATAGGTGGATTATTTATAATAGCTCGTGCAATGGCAATACGCTGTTTCTCTCCGCCAGAAAGCTTTGCCGTTTTTACCTTTATCTTATCGGTCAAACCTACCTGTTCAAGAACACTATTTACTTTTTCTTTAATTTCCTTTTTTGGTGTATTGGAAATTAAAAGCGGAACTGAAATATTGTCAAATACTGTATACTTAGGTTCAAGATGAAATGCCTGAAATACAAAACCTGTATTTTTACATCTGAAATTAGCCAATTTGTTTGCGTTTAAATCTGTAATAACTGTTCCGTTTACAGTGATTTTTCCGCTATCAGGTTTATCCGGAAAATGATATTCCGACTTTTTAGTTCGATTATATAATCATATTACAAAACTTATTATAAAATATTTTTTACTTTTTCAATTAGTAATATTTACAATTATTTACTATAATACATACACTTTTTATTTATATTTACAATTATCTCTAATTTTATATAAATAAAAGATGTATATTTAAATTTATATTCTTATCTCAATCTATATTTACAGCTATTCCGCTGACACGAGCCTCTATTGCGAGTATAGTGCGATTTTCACAGCCTGTTTTCTCTAACATATTATGTATGTGATTTTTTACTGTACTTTCCGATATTCCAAGTTTTTTGGCAATCTTTGAATTTGGCATTCCGGCAGTCATAAGTCTTAAAACCTTTAGTTCACCTTCTGTAAGTTCATCACTAAAAGCGTGATTTATTTTTTTATTATGCTTTGGAACACAATCAGGATAAACCGATTCTCCTGCCATAGTTCTATCCATAACATCAAGTATTGTTTCCTTAGAAACTTCTTTGAACCAAAAGCTTTCTATTCCAATTTTCCTCGCTCTTTTCAATAATTCTCCATCTACCATAGATGTGACAGCAATAATCTTGATTTCTGGACATATGGATTTAATCTTTTCAGCTGCAATTAAGCCATTCGCTCCTTTATCCATTAAAATATCCATAAGTATTAAATCAATCAGTTCTGCTCTTGAAAATCTTTCTGCAAAATCGGCAGATTTCTCTGTTCTTACAAGCTTGTATTTTTCACTGTTATTTATATATAATGTAAATAAATCCTGTGCAACACGGGAATCATCAACAATCATTACCCTTACTTCAGACATAATTTTTCCTCCTTATCTGGAAATTTGAGCATAAGCTTAAAGTTTGGAAAGCTTTCTATGGTCATAATGCCACCTTCGTTTTCTACTATATTTCTTAGATTTTGAAGACCGCCTCCCTCTTTAACCTTATATATTGGCGGAATACCATTATTAGTAAACTCTGCTCTAAATGACATACTTGATTTATAAAATCTCACATAAAGCTTGTCTCCCTTTGCATGACTAATTGTATTTGTTAAACAAACTTGTAAAGCTGTCATTAAAACATCATTTATTTCTTTTTTGTCAGAAAGTTTTCCCCTTTGAATAATGTCTACTCCCATATTAGCTGTAGATTGTAGGAGCAATTTCCAATTTTTTTCTGGGTCCTCTGGAGATATTTCAGTATTAAGCACTGCCATATTAGAACGCCATAAGAAAAGAAGCTTATTTCTATCTTTTTGATTATTGGGCTTGGCAAGATATGACCGAAACATAAGCAATGCCTTGCCTAAATTATTATGTACACTTATTATTGCATTGAGTATTTCTTTTTCATGTGTAAGTTGCGTAACATTCTTGCTAAATTCACCCAAACGCTTACAAATAGTGTCCATACGACTATTATTTTCTTTTAATTCTAAATTAAGGTTATACTGTTTAGTAATATTATACGCAATAAGTTCTATAATTTCTGAACCATCTACTATTATTTCTCTTTGACGAAAATCCCAAATCTCGCCATCAGAGGTTTTAACTGTAACATTTGGTTCAGTACATATAAGTTCAGTATTATTCTTTAATTGCTTTGTCTTTATATCATCAATTAATTGTTTGCTATTCATAATACCCATACCAAACAATTTTTCACAAAGTATATCCATCTTTCTATTTACCAAAAGCAACATACCATTTTTTTCAGAAAAACAGACTCCATCAGGCAAGGCATCTAAAGTTTCTTTTACTGCATTTGCTGTAAGCATATTTTTTTTCCTATTTTTTAAATGTATATAAAGAATTATTTCAGTAATAACAAGAAAAATCAGTATTATTGCTATAAATATAGTTGGAATACTGCCTATAATCCTTGCAAAAATTGAGGGTTCATTTCCCATATATTTGCTATCAGAAATTCCTAAAAGCACGAACACACATACTAAAGTAAGAAATATAGAAAAAATTCGGTTCCCTATCGACATATTTAAGATAATGACATTAACAACAAGATAAATGGCTATTGTCATAATCAAAAGTGCAAAACAAGAGTATACACTATGTAGAACAATAGAAACTTCACTATAAGCTATCATATAGATTCTCCTATCGGAAGATTTAAAATAATATACTCAGATTCCTCGTCTATCTCAACTTCTAAGCTTCCACTCGATTTCACTATATCATCAAGGCGATAATCTTCGGGAAAATATTCTCTTGGCGAGTTTATTTCAATAGAAAGCTTAATCATATCTGCCATTTCTAAATTGACCATAACTGCATCAGCACCTGGAATTGCGGATTCGATAGCCGCTTCAAATATTTCATATGCAAGCAAAACATATTTTCCAGATACAGTTTTTTCGCCTTGATAATTACCATATGCAGTAATCCCATAAAGCTGTATATATTCTAAGGATTCTGAAATTGCATAGCGTAATTCATCACTATTAAAGCAAGACTTTCTATGCAAATATAAAACCATATTTGAGTGTCGTTTTATATATGCATTTAAAATAGCTATATACTTCATAATCGTTTCAAAATCTTTTTCATTTTCAGGAGGATTTTCTAAAAGTCCCTTGAGCTTTTCTATCTGGTTTTGTGAACTTTTAGCTATCTCATTATAAATCATAGTTTGCTGTTCGATTTTTGCTTTCTCTTCGCTAATCCTATTTTCTTTTTCAAGCATAATTTGCTCTTGCATAAGCAAATCTCCTAAATTTTCAAGCTCATCAGTGATTTTATTAATATCTGAAATATCTCTAACCCAATATCCATATCCGCCATTTATTGCGTGACTTTTCAAGATAATATTTCCATCATTCAGCGGAACATTTTCATGCTCTGCTTGAATAATCTGCTCTAATGTCACCGAAACACATTTCTTTGAGCGACAACAAATATCACCCTTTAAAGATATAATGCCTCCACTAAGATTAGATGCAGACCATAACGCTTCATAGTTATCATTAGATGGAAAGAGTTGCGCAAGAATAAGACTCTCTATATATGCAGGAAAAATAAAGCATATAATTTCTGTTGTTTTAAAAAGTTGCATAAATATATTATTTGAATCTATAAAGAATATAATTATATATATCATTCCAACCAAGAGCGGTACAAGAGGTTTCCATATATTTTTTCTGTAATCTGAAACCGCGCAGCGTGAAAGTGAAATAATAAGTATTGCTAAAAATAATATAATCACCCATAAAATCGCTAAATTATATCCTATGCCATGAGTATATTTATTCCAATTATCAAAGCCATCTATAAACTTAAAAGCAAGCTGGTGAAAATCATTTGTCAGAACAAAAAGCACAATTAAAGTTGCAGGGATATATAAAAGCCTCCACCACTTACTAATTGTCTGATTTTGACTTTTTCCAATATGAAGCACAGCCAAAAACATAAACAAAGCCATAAAGGTTTGTGGAGCATAATAAAAATACCATATAAATCGACAAGCTATATGCCCATCTGGAAAAAATACAAACTTAACAGTTCTTACAAATATAAGCAATATAACCATATAGCCTGTGGCGACAAGATATTTCTGTACTTTGGGATGAATAATTCGTCTTTTAATCTGGCTAATCCAAATAAATGCAGAAAATACAAAGAGCAAAAAAATAATTATATTGCTTGAAATAGATTTAAAGTTATCACGAAACAGTCTGACAAAACCTGTCATCAACACAAGAATAACACAAAGTAAATCTGAGAGTTTAGTTTCTTTACTTATATGTATAACAATACACCCCATTTTGTAAAAATTTTATTCTATATTCAATAGAAGCTAAAAGTTTCGCCCAAGCCTTTTCAAAATAGCTTAAATAGTATAAAACTATTTATCTAAAGTTATCAAACCCCAGACTTAAATTTAGTCTAGGGCTTGATTATTGTCCTATATTAAATTTTTAATTATTTTGATTATCAGTAAAAATAAGTTCAAGAATATTTTCACTATTAATGTAGTTATAGACTATATTCGTGCAAATTTTTTTAACAATCATTATTCCCATTCCACCATCATCAAAATCGTCAAAATCTTTCTTTGGTCTATCCTCAAGATAATCGAACTTCTTTCCATTATCTCGGAAAATAATGCTTATTTTATCAGCTTTTTTGTTGTATGAAACAAATATTAAATCTGCACCTGAATAATTTACAATATTAGAGAAAACCTCATCACAAGCAAGAAAAATTTTCTTTTTAAGTTTATCTGCTATATCAAGCTTAAATATATATTGCTGTATTTTTTCTAACTCAGAAAGTTCACATTGTAATTTTAAAGATTTATCTTGGCGTTTCACCGCAAGCATTGTTATATCATCGAACTGCTCTCCCCCATTTATAAAGCTTTCCAAAGAGCTACTTATACTCTGACATAAACTATTTGCTGTGTATTCAGTGTTGTTACAAACTCCTAAAAGTCTTTTTTCACTAAAAAATTCTTTATCTGCATTAACAGCCTCGGTTACACCGTCAGTATAAAGATAGAGAATATCCCCATTTGAGAAATCGCAAATATACTGCTTATATTCAGAATCATCAAACACTCCAAGTGCCATACAAGGTGAGCATTCAAGAAATTCTGCCTTTCCGTTTTTGATTATAACTGGTTTATTGTGACCTGCATTTATATAATGAAATTTATCAGATTCACTATCAAAAATCGCAATAAATGCTGTTACAAACATTTCTTCTGGATTAGATTCGCAGATTTCAAGATTTGCTGATTTAATAGCGTCTGAAGCATCTGAAATATCTATGAGTTTTTCTCTTATGAGTGTTTTCACAAAAACCATAAACAACGATGCGGCTACACCTTTACCAGAAACATCTCCGATAACTGTACATATATTTCCGTTTTTTAGCAAAAAGCTATCATAGAAATCTCCACCAACCTGCTTGGCAGATTTCATTCTTGCCGATACCATAAAGTTATCAGATATACAGATATTTTTTTCTTTAGATATGATACCATACTGAATCCGCCTTGCAACATCAAGTTCTGTTCCAGCCCTTGCCTGTTCCTCTGCAAGAGTTTTTATCTTATCAACATAGCTATCAATATCGACAACCATTTCATTGAAAAAGTCTGCGATAAGCTGAATTTCATCATTTGTTTCAGGATTTATTGGCTCAAAAGCCTTTTTGCCTGCTTTTTTATCGGAAATATAATCCTTCATGCTCATAAACACCATAGTTATAGGGTTATATATTTTCTTTTTTATAAACAATGCCATCAAAGCAAACATAGCAAAAAGTGCAACAATAACGATTGACATCTTGATAACTATTTCAGATATGATTTCTGTATAGATTTTTTCAAGTGAATAATCTGCACATACAAGAGCAACAGGCTTATTATTTTTATCGTAAATACAATTATACGACGACATAAATCTACCATATTTTTCGTTGCTATATTCATAGATAGTTGATTCTCCACTATTCCATGTTTGTACTTCTGCATCAAAAAGCTTATGTTCTATAACCGTACCAGCTTTTCTATCTTCCGATACTTCGTTATTTTTTTCATCATCAGCCGCAACAACCATAACATATTTGATTTGATTATTTTTCGTGTCAGGAATATATATAAATATATATTCCAAGCCCTCACCTATACATATACTTCTAAGGCTTGATTTTAGATAATTATATTTCTTAGATGATGGATTATTAATCAAATTTTCCATATCATAATCACTTGCAATCTGAGATACGATATACGAAGCACTTTTAACAATATTTCCTGTCAGACTTGTGGTTCGCCGAATATTATCGAAACAACTAAGCGAGCCAAAAATAACAATAGCAACTAAAAATACAACCAAGATACAAACAACTATTCTTCTTAATAAAGAATTTTTCATTTTTCAATGTTAATTTTCTGGTCAAATCCAGTCAGCTTAAAAACATCAAACACTTCATCAGATACATTTATAATCTTAAACCCATCTTTACAAGACATCTTTTTATAGGCTGAAACTACCTGACGCAAACCAGCCGAGGAAATGTATTCAAGCTTTGCAAAATCAAATACAAGGCTTGTAATATCATCACTCAATTTAGAAAGTTCCTCTCCGAGCTGAGGTGCTGTTTGTGTATCAAGCCAGCCTATGATTTCCATTGTTGCTTTGTTTCCATCTATATTGTTAATAATCTCCATTTTAATAACCTCCAAAAATTAATCAAAAAATGCAAGTTTATCGAGTGCCTCTATTGCACTTGCAAGATATTTGTCATCTGTGACAGGCCACTTATAACCGAGCCTGTAAAGAACTTGTGAAGTGAAGCTATTGCTATAATCTAATGTATAAATTTCATTTTCATTATGAGATGTATAAGCAATAAGTCCTGAAACAGCATCAGAGTTATCACTGTTTTTTGCAAAATTCTTTACCGCAGCTTCAAAATCTTCATCTCTTACAATGTCAATCTTAAAGCCATAGTTACACATTGCGTAAATCAAATCTGACATAAATATGCGGTGACTATTGCAAGCGTGGAATACTGTAAATCTTCTATCGGTTTGTGCAAGCTTCAAGACGGAAAGTGCAGTAGAATCAATCGGCGAGAATTCCGCACTTTCGTGCATACTGCCCATTGGGAACTTTCCAACAGCCTTATAGCCCTTCAAGCTTCTGAGGAAGCCATTTGTGATAAAGTTAATCTGGAATTCTCCATCAGAATTTCTACTCATAAGATTACCAACACGAATAATCTTTCCGTCCAAACCACTTGAAACAGCCTCAAGTACAGCTCTTTCAGCAAGGAATTTTGTTCGGATATATTCATTTGTGATACTCTGACCGATATACAAATCGTTCTCACAGAAAAGTCTTGACATTGGAGGAGTTCCGTCTGAGCCCTCTCCTCCAACAGATACAGTAGAAATTTGAATCAATCTGCGTCCGTTATTTTTGCAAAGCTCTATGAGATTTTCAACGCCCTGTACATTTATTTTTTCAAGGACATCATCAGATGCAAAATGTTTAACACAAGCAGCACAGTTGATAAGTGTATCAAACTTATATTCTGAAAGAGAATCAACCTGTTCTTTTGAAGTTATATCTCCATCTACGCAAACTATGCGTTCCTCAAACATCTCTTTACAAGGATTATCAAAGTAATACATAAGCATATTCATCATTCGTTTTTCAGGAGATTCATAACTTCCTTTTCTTACAAGACAATATACCTTGCCATCGTAATTGTCAATATACGCTTTAAGAATATGTATTCCCAAGAAACCAGTTGCACCTGTAAGCATAATATCGCCAAGCTTTTCCTTTGTTACCATATCTACATTTTCAATGGTGTTACCACTGATAACGCTTTGGATTCTATTGTAATTATAGCTCGAAAATTCATTATTACTTACAGCTTCTTCTGGTTCATTATTATCGGCAAGGTCTGCAAGTTCACGAACAGTAGGATATTTGAATATATCAGCATATACGATAGAAATATTCTTTGAAAGGCACATTATAGCGACCTTTGATGCTGTCAGCGATGAACCACCCAATTCAAAGAAATTATCATTTATGCCTACACCCTCAATACCAAGCGACTTTTCAAAGATTTTGCAAAGCTCTGTCTGCAAAGCAGTTACAGGAGCTTCATAATTATCTCTTACTATATTTATATCAGGTGATGGAAGAGCCTTTTTATCAATCTTTCCACCGGGAGTTATAGGCATTTCATCAATATGGACAAAGAACGACGGCATCATATAATCAGGAATCAAAGGTTCAAGGAATTTCTTAAAGCTTTCATCAGGTATATTTTTGCCCGTATAGTAAGCGGTGATATATTTATTTCCGCTCTTTTCAATAACTTTAACCGCTGAACTCTTTACAAGTTCATTCTTGAGCATTGCACCTTCGATTTCGCTAAGCTCTATACGATAACCTCTGATTTTTACCTGAGAATCAATTCTACCAATATACTCAATGTTTCCGTCGCCCTTCATACGAACCATATCGCCAGTTCTATAAAGACGCTTATCGTCAGCACATAACGAAAATGGATTTTCTACAAAAACAGCTGATGTTTTTTCTGGGAGATTATGATAACCTCTTGAAATCTGTCTGCCTGAATGGCAAAGCTCACCAGAAGCACCAATAGGAAGTCTGTTCAAATCCTTATCAAGAATATAGCTGCGAACATTAAGCTGTGATTTTCCTATTGGTATATTATCATATTGCTTATCAACGAAAAATTCTGTTGATGAAACTGTATTTTCTGTTGGACCATAACCATTTACCATCTGATAAGTACGATTACGATAATATTTAAACTTTTCACCGCCAAGTGTTACAAATCTAAGGTTTGGAGCGTCATCAAGCAATTCTGTGACCATTTCGCCCATCTGTGTCGGGAAGGTTGCAGTTGTTAATTTTTCATCTTTTATGCACTTACAAACCGCAATAGCGTCTTTTCTTATATCCTCCGGGAAAATATACAGAACTGCACCAACAGTCAGCGGTGCAAATAAATCAAATACAGATGCATCAAAGCAGAAGCTTGCAAATTCCGCAGCAACATCATCAGCAGTTAATTTTCTTGAAGTAGTAATATATTCAATAAGATTAAGCAGATTTCTATGTTCAAGCATAACGCCCTTCGGCTTGCCTGTTGAGCCTGATGTATAAATCATATATGCAAGATTTTCAGGAGTTGGAGGCGTAAGCTCTAAAGAAAGCTCAAAGTTTTCAGATTTATCAGCAACATCATCAAGATAAATTATATTCTTATCATAGAAGCTTACAAGTTCACGATATTTGCTTACTACAATAAGATTTTCCGCTCCAGAATCTTTAAGCATATATTCAATTCTGCTCTGTGGATACTCTGGGTCAAGTGGAACATATGCTCCGCCGGCTTTCATCGCACCAATATATCCAACAGTGAAGTCTTTTGTTCTTCCACAAAGGATACCCGTTACCTTTTTTCTGCCAAAACCATTTTCAGTAAGTTTTTGTGCGACATAATCTGACATTCTGTCAAGCTCTCTGTATGTAAGCTCTCCAAATTCATCTCTTACAGCCGTTCTGTCAGGATATTTTGCGACTGTTTCCTTGAATAAATCAACAAAGGTTTTGCCTATATGCTCGGGATTATCAATCATCTTTGTTTCTTCTTCAAACATAAGCTTTATATCTTTTGGCTTAGATGCTTTGAGAAGTCCCTTTGCTGAAATCGCAAGGTTATCTGCAAGATATTTGATAGTTTCCTCACGATACATATCGCTTCTGTATTCAATCTCAAATATAAACTTATTTCTTTCGATACAAATGCTTACAGAAACAGGTGCTTTTGCGGCATTAAGCTGTACAGGTTCTTCACTTGCAAACTCGCCGCCGATTGTATCAAACTCAAAATTATCTCCTTGATAAACAATCATAGCATCAGCCTTGATATTAAACTCTCGACTTATCTGCGAGAAAGGATAAATATCATTATTCATTGAACCGATAAGCTGTTCTTGAACACTTGTAAGATAGTCCTTTGTACTTCCTAAAAAATCGCAATAAACAGGCAATGTCTTTACGAGCATACCAACAGTTTCAGAAAGTCTGGAATCATTTCTGCCATGATAAATAGTAGTGAAAACAGATTTATCCTTAAAATTATACTTTCCGAGTACAAGACCAAATGCAGAAATAAAGAATACATTTTCAGTAATCCCGTTCTTTTTGCAGAAATCTTTTACTGTCTGAACTGAAATTTCAGAAACTTCCTTTCTGAAATTATCTGCCGTAGGAACAGAACCCTCTTTATCTGGATAGAAATTTATACTGCCACCCGCATTTTCAAACACAGATTTATAATAATTCTCTGCATTTTTATATACATCACTCTTCAAAGCGTCACTGTTATCAAGTGCGAGGTCATAAGACGTATATTTTTCTGCTTCAAGGTTTTCACCTGCATAGGCTCTGTTTATGTCGTTTATTATGATTGCAAGCGAAGTACCATCGGCAATAATATGGTGAATATCAAGGAAAAGATAATTTCCGCCAACTGTTCTATAAAGCTCAAATCTGAAAAGCTGTTCATTAAAGAGCATATAAGGACGGACAAGTGTTGACCTATTCATTCCGTCAATTATCGGAGTTTTATAGCTAAGACTGTCATCTCGCTTTTGCATAACATTTCCGTCATCGTCCATAAAAAGACGAGTTTTCAAATATGGGTGAATCTCAACTGTTTTGTCAATAGCCTTAGCAAGCTTTTCAAGCTCAACGCCCTTACCAAGCTTTAATAGATAAGGAATATTATAAATTGTTGTACCCATATTTGCAGTACACTCAATGAAAATACCCTCTTGAGTATTCGTGAGCGGATAAATCTCACGCACTTCTCTCTTTTTGCTCTTTCCTGCATTTCCGATAAACTTTTCAAGCTTTTGAACAGTAGGATTATTCTTTATATCTGAGGTTTTGATTACTATATCAAAGACTTTTGAAAGCAATATATTCAATCTTATCGCACTGATTGAAGTAAGTCCTGAATAATAAATATCTGATGTTATGCCAAACGAAGTATGACCAAGTGCATCTGCAACACAATCAAATATCTTTTGCTGGACTTCATTTTCTGGCTTAATAATTTCTTCTGCCTTTTTCTCAGGCTTTGGAAGTTCTTTTTTATTGACCTTTTGGTTTTGATTAAGAGGTATTTTTTCAATCTGCATTGTAACAGCAGGAACCATATAAGGTGGCTTTGTTTCTTTTATGAAGTCATTAAGAGAATTTATATCAATCTCGTTGTCAGATACAATATATGCAGCAATATATTTTCCGCCTGTTGGTTCATCAAACGCAACTACTGTTGCATCTTTTATGCCCTTATATCTTCTTATGACTTCTTCAACCTCAGAAAGCTCTATTCTGAAACCTCTGATTTTAACCTGAGCATCTTTTCTGCCTATTATCTGAATATTTCCGTCAGGAAGGTATCTTGCAATATCTCCTGAATGATACATTGTTTCGTAGCCCTCTGTATCATCATAAATATTTTTTGTATAAACTTCTGCGGTCTTTTCAGGCTTATTCAAGTAACCTCTTGAAACCTGATAACCAGCTATCATCAGTTCTCCACAAGCACCACAGGGCAACATATGACCGAATTTATCCGAGATATAAAGCTTTACATTATCAAGAGCTTTGCCTATCGGAACATTATTATAATATTTATCTACTTCAAATACAGTTGTGAAAATTGTATTTTCTGTTGGGCCATAACCGTTTATAAATTTGAAATTCTTAGGTGGCTCACAAGGTACAAGCTTTTCTCCGCCTACTGACAGATACTTCAGACTCTTGCAGTTAATTCCCATTGCAAACTGTCTGCCAACCTGAGTTGTCATAAAGGCGTGTGTAATACCATTTGATTCAAAATAATTGTTAAGTGCGATAAGGTCAAGACGGATTTCCTCTGGAATGATATGAAGTTCCGCACCATTTGCCAAAGCACCATAAATATCCATCATAGACGCATCAAAACCGAATGAAGCATATGCGGCCAATTTTGATTCAAAATCTATTTCATAATATTTTTTATACCAATGACAGAAAGCTGTAATATTGCCGTATTCGAGCATACAGCCCTTTGGCACACCAGTCGAACCTGATGTATATAAGAGAATAAACAAATCATGCAGGCAAGGCTTTTTCAACTCAATATCTCTGTCCTCAAGCTGCATAATTTCATCAGTAAACAGCACTTTACCTTCAAAACCATCAACCAATGGCAACAACTCTCTGTCTGCAATAAGAAGCTTTGCAGATGAATCACCAAGCATATACATAAGTCTGTCTTTAGGATACGTTGGGTCAAGCGGTTGATATGCCACTCCCGCTTTAATTACGCCAAGCGGAGCAATAGCCATAAATTCACATCGTGGAATAAGAATTGCTACGACATCTTCCTTGCCTATTCCCATTGACGAGATATATTTTCCAAGTCTGTCGCTGATTTCATCAAGTTCTTTATATGTATATTTTCTGTCTTTAAATACAACCGCTGTATTATCTGGCACAGCCTTAACAATATCATCAAACATATCAGATAGTGTCTTTTGTCTGTCATACACACTCTCTGTATTATTAAATTTTGCTATTTTATTGAGTGCATTTTCTGAAATAATAGAAATTTCAGAAATATACTTCGATTTCAGCATAGAGGACATAGCCGCCTCATATGCCTCAAGAATTTCATCAACAAAATCCTTGCTATACATATCACTGCGATATTCAGCGGTAAGTACATATTCGTTATTATAATCTCTTACCTGAATAAGCAAAGGCATCTTCGGCATATCAAGTGAAAGGTCAACGCCATTTGCAACAGTATCGCCTATTGAGTAATCATCGCTAAGCTCTGCCTGATATGCGAAAACAAGGTCTGAATTAAGTCCATATTTAGCACAAATATCCGAGAATGGGAAAATATCATTTGCCATTGAAGATACAAGCTGTTCAGAAAGACCATTCATATATGATTGTATAGTTGTTTTATCCTCGAATGAACAATAAACTGGAAGTGTCTTAACAAGCATACAAACTGTATTTTCAAGCCTTGAATCATTTCTGCCGTTATAAATCGTAGCGAAAAGACTATCATCAGAATTTGAGTATTTCGCCATAAGTATACCAAATAAGCCTGTAAATAAGGTATTAGGTGTAACACCAAGTTTTTCGCAATAGGCAAGGATTTTATTTTCTGAAATTCTTATATGCTTTTCCGTATAGCCTTTTTTAGGCTTTTTACTTGAATTATCAGGAAGTGGAAGCGATTCTGTTTCGAGTCCTTCAAAAATACTATCAAAATACTTTTCAGCCTTTTTATACTTTCCGTCCTTAATCTGCTGTTCTTCATCGAGAGCAGCGTCAAAACCAGTATAAGTTTCACTTTCAAGCTTTTTACCAATATAGGATTTATTTATATCAGCAAAAATTATATCATATGAATTTCCGTCTGCAATAATATGGTGGAAATCTGTAAGAAGATACTTTTTATTCTCAGTTACATAAATTTCAGAGCGGAACAAGCGGCTTTTTTCAAGCTTAAATGGACGAACAAGATTATTTTTGACAGAATCAAACTCTTTATCGGTGAGATTTATAATCTTTGGTATAAATTCTTCATCACAAGGGCTTTGCACCATTTCGCCATTATCATTCAAAAATACTCTTGTAAGCAAGTAAGAATGAGCTTTTACAGTAGCAGTAATTGCATTTGATAGCTTTTCTACATCAACTTCCGAATCAAGCTTGAAAAGGAATGGTATATTATAAATGGTGCTATCTGGATTTTTGCTACACTCTGCAAATATACCTTTCTGTGAACCTGTGAGTGGATATACATCTCGTTTCTCGTAGGTTCTGATTTTTGGTGCAAGCTTTATGTAGCTTTCGAGTTTTTCAACAGTACTATTATCGTGAATATCACTTGTTTTAATTGTTACACCAAATTCATCAGAAAGAATGACACAAAGCTTCATTGCACTAATAGAAGACAAACCTGCTCTATAAAAGCTTGTATCAATTCCGAAAAAGTCATTGCCGATAATCTTCGCAACAATGTCGAAAATCTTTTTCTGCATTTGTGTTTCAGGTACTTTGAGATTTTCTGGCTGTGCAAGAGGTTTTGGCAAAGCTTTTTTGTCAATTTTTCCATTTTGGGTCATTGGCATTTTTTCAAGCTGAATAAATACCTCTGGCACCATATAATGTACAAGTGATTTTGAGGCATAATCTATAAGTTCATCAGGGCTGATTTTGCGGTCAGCTGTAAAGTAGCAACAAAGATATTTATTATCAACTGGCACAGTAATGCTTGTAAGCACACCATCAAAGCTATTTATTACTTCCTCAATTTCGCCTAATTCAATTCTCAGACCACGCAGTTTAATCTGATTATCTATTCTTCCGAAAAATTCTATTTCGCCGTCTTCATTTATCTTTGCAAGGTCACCTGTTTTATAGGCTTTCTCACCGTTAATCTTGATAAATACAGCTGAAGTTTTCTCAGGAAGCTTAACATATCCTCTGCCTACTCCTAAACCCGCAATAACAAGCTCGCCGCTTTCACCGTCTGGCAAAAGTTTATTATCCTTATCAACAATATAAGCTTTTACATTGGCATTAGGTATACCTATGGTAATTTTTTTATTGTTATCAATAACCTTCATAGTACAGCTTATAGTTGCTTCAGTAGGGCCATAGCCATTCATAATATAAGCATCAGAATTTACTGAACGAATCTTTTCATAAAGTGCAGGTGGAAATGCCTCTGCACCAAAGTCGAATACTTTTATCTGTGATATAGCCTTCTTTAACTGTGGAAGGTCGATTATATTTGAAACATATGTTGGAGTAGTTGCCATTATATCGACTTTGTTCTTTATGATGAGTTCACCAAGCATAAGCGGATTGAGAATTTCCTCATCACTTGCTATAACTACGGTAAGACCATTTGTAAGTGAAATAAATTCTTCCATGATAGATACATCAAAGGTCATAGCAGCCATTGCAAGGCATACACTTCCTCTTTCTACAAAGCCAAGAGTTTCTCCATTTTTAGGATTTGGATTTACAAAATTAGCAAGATTGATATGTTCAATCATAACACCCTTAGGCTTACCCGTTGAGCCTGATGTATATATGCAATAGCAGAGGTCGTGTTCTTTTATATCTACATCAGGGTTTGTAGTATTTGCGTTTTCAAGAAGTTCATCAAGCAATAGTATATCGCATTTAAGCTTTGAAAAAAGTTCTTTGCGTTTTTCGGCAATATCCTTTGTTGTAATAACAAACATTGCTTCTGAATCTTCAAAGATATACTCTACTCTGTCATCAGGATATTCTGGAGTTGCTACAGCAAAGGCACTACCTGACTTCAAAATTCCCTGCCTTACAGAATAGAAATCGCAACAGCGTTCAAGCATAACTCCTATGATTTTTTCACGCCCCGCACCCTTTTCAAGCAATGAATTTGCAATCTTGTTTACTCTTTCATTGAGCTGTGTATAGGTCAGACTCTCATCACCAGCTATGACTGCCGTTTTATTAGGATTAAGACTTACTTGTTCCTCAAAAAGCTTAGTTACTGGTTGAAACTCAAAGTCAAATTTAGTTTCATTTATTTCTGACATTTTCAATCACTCCTAAAAAGTTATTATTGTATTGTTCATATCTATCGCACGAATGTAATTCATAGATTTAGAAATTTTCTTAACAAGCTCTATTCCATGTATATCAAATTCATCACTGTCATTTTCATAATCAAGCGGATTAAAGTTTACACCGTTATCTCTTATTCTAAGACGAAGTAAATCGTCCTCAAGGCAAAGGTTAATATCAATCCAATTTGAAGATTTTCCACCAAACTTAATAATATTTACTGTCATTTCTTCAGCACAAACAGCTGCAAGATTTGCTTTCTTATTAGGAATTTTATTTTCAGAACAAAAACTCATAATTTCCCTATGAACCTTCTGTGCCTCGTCCATTGTGCTTTGAATTGAAAAATCAAGATTTATGCCAGGATTTTCTTTAGGAATTATATAGAAAGATGATTTTTTATATTTTATCTTTCTAAAAACATAAGCCGCAAGAACAGTTATTATTTCAGAAATAACAAAGCCAACAGCAATACCATCTATACCGATTCCATCAATCTGTTTCCATATAAGTACCCCTGCAAGAGTTGTAGGCAAAACTATAAGTGCATTTTCAAGGAAAGTAACAAAACTTGCGATTGAGGTTTTTTCAATAGATTCATAATAGCTTACCATAAATTTATTCCAAAGATATGGGGCAACACAAAATGCAAATATTCGCAATGAATTTACCATTTGTACACCAAGTTCGCCACCATCACTACCAAACATTATAGCTATCTGCTCGGTGAATATCATAATAAGCACAAATATTACAGCAAGAACTATGTAGCTATATTTAAGCATCTTGTTGCAAAGAACACGCAATCCTACATAATCTTTTTCGCCATAAAGTACACCAGCTACATTTGGAATAACACCTATAATGCCTCCGACAAACATTTCTACTATCATAAGAACATTATCACAAACAGTAAACACTGCCAAGCCGTCATCACCAATAAGATTTATTATTATCATATTGATTCCAAGTGCTTTTATAAAGTTTGTTGCCATAAAAACAAGCATTGGTATACCAGTAACAACTGCCTCTTTGATAATCGCAAAATCCTTAAATTTAAGCCATACAAAGCTAATATTTCGCTTATCAGAACGAACATAGAAAATAAAAACAACCATTGCAATCAGGAAACCGAGAACAGTAGAAAGTGATGCACCAGATATGCCCATTGGTGTAAAATTAAGGAATATGTAATCTAATACAAGATTTATAACATTAGCGGCTATCAGATAAGTGGAAGCAAGCTCAGGATGATTTTCTGCACCAAGATAACTTATCATCATCAATCCAACTCCAATAATCGGAGCCCCAAGCAAGCTTATAAAAATATAATCCCTTGTATAATAAAATAAATCACTGCCAGGAACAAGCATTTTAGCGACAGGTTCGGCAATAAAGAATGATGAAACTGAAAAAATCAAACCCACTAAAACAGTCACAATAAGTGTCGCCGAAAAAAGCTTTGATGCACTTTCTTTATCACGCTTGCCAAGCATTATTCCTACCGCTATTGAACCACCTATACCAAGACAATATCCAACAAGCTGAATTATTGTTTCAACTGGCAGGCTTGCTGTAATAGCTGACATAGCATCAACGCCAATAAAATTACTCACAAAAATTGTATCAACAATATTTCCAAGCTGCAATGCTAATGACATCATTATTCCTGGAATAATATATTTATTTAGCTTTGAACTTAATAGCCTTCGGTTTCTTTTTTGCATATTATTCCTGCTCCTATTTAAATAATATCAACTACATCTATCAGTTAATCTTTTATATTCTTATTACTGTATAATAATAAGAATAAAGTTAATTATATTTTGTATTTTATCACAAATAATTTCTTATGTCTATACATAGCCTGAAATAATGAATATTGCAATTTTTAAAAAACTAATAGGTAAATGAACAAGCTCTACCGAAAACATCCATATTATTAAGCAAAATTATGACTACAGCCATTTATTTTAATTTATCAAATCAAAGAACATCGAACTCAAATTATATTAACAATATTGTTATTTAACTTAAATCAAAATGGAGTTTTCTGCATAAAAAATATCATAACATTTCAGATTTTTTGAAATGTTATGATATTTTATGTTTTTAAAATTAAGAATAATTACTTAATAATCTTTTTGATAATCTTGCTCCAATATCTGTCATATTGTTTTGTAAGACCTGTCAATGCGTAATCATAGATAATAAATACTACATTACCAACTGCAAGTATTATCCATGGAATATACAATCCAAATACTGTATATGCTGAAGCAGGAACCATAAGAACAAAAGTTGCTATATAAAATATCACTATCATAGCTGCATTGAAAATTGTTAGCTTAACAATTATTCTAAGAACTAAAAGCTTTATTTTTTTAAGTTGCATTTCCAAGATAGGATAATACCCAAAGAAAAGTATAAAATTAATAGCGGTTTCTTTATCAGCACAAAGAATTAATGACATAATAGAAGTTACTGCATATGCCATTACTGCCCAACCGTAACCTATTTCTTTCACAAGAACAATATAAAGTAGGCTTGCAAGCACTGGTATTGCATATGTGCCTATAGGCATAATTCCTGCAATTATCATTAGAAACAAAGCAAGTGCAGCTACAATCGAGCTTAAGATTAGCTTTTTATTTTGTTTCATAATTGCCTCCATTAACGGCAGGAATTACAGCAACAATCGCAGAAACAATCTGCACAAGCAAGACTGGTACAAATATCACAAGGAGTACAGCAAAAAACTGGTCCGCCACCCCTGTTATATCCGCCGTTTGAACCATTTCTACGGTTTTTCATACGGTTATATGCTGCATTATATTCTTTATTTGATGGGTCCATCTGACAAGCTGTCTGAAAGCTATTATAAGCGTCATCAAGCCACCCTTTATTAGACATAATAACGCCATTCAGAAAGTACCATTCAGCATCACGACCCTCAAAAGGAATACCATTAAGAATCTGCTCCGCTTCTTGAAATCTTCCTGTATTTATAAGATTTCTTACATCAGCATAGTTTGAAGATGCACGAGCTGTCCCAGCATTATAATATTCATTATTTCCGCCTTTTTTAGCAGCTCTTTTCTCAGATATAATCTGGTCATAAGCTTCATTTATTTCCGCCATTTTCTTAGATGCATAGTCTGCCAAAGGTCCGTCCTGATAATTATCAGGGTGATATTTTTTTGCAAGCTCACGGTAAGCTTTTTTTACTTCTTCTTCAGAAGCATTACCATCAAGACCAAGAACACTATATGGGTCATTCATCTATATCACTTCTTTCAAAATATTTCTTTTTATCAATAAATAAGCATTGTTTCTGCGCAGATGCAAGACCACGATTTATTATATTTTCTAAAATCGGTTTATATATTGTTAAGTCAAGAAGATTAAACGCAGAAACCGCCATTGAAACTGTTAAATTAAGTGTAGAATTACAATAATCCATAATTTCAAAATTAGAAATTTTATCATAACTACTAAAATGACTTGCAAAAGGATTAAAAGATTTCTTCTCTTTATCTTCAAAATAGTCATCAGCAGCGTCCATAAGATAAATCCATCTTCCAATATAATATCCAAATTCTTTAAGAATGATTTTTTCATCATCGTTTTTTGCAAAAAGCAAACACAACCTTGATATAGCTTTTGCAGTAGGGTCTGCTGAACAGTCGATGCTGCTATTTTTATGTTTTTCAATTTCAAGCTGTTCTGACATCATATTTTTTGTAATTTCTTCAATTTCAGGATAAGCAGCGATAGCTTTTTTATGACTTCTCTTAAAAATAAGCTTTAAAAGCCTTGCTGCTGTCGCTTTGAAAAAGCCTGAGTCATAAATAGTATCTTCAAGCTTATAATAAGTCATAATTACAGAAACAGCTCCTGCAAAATGGTAACTTTCACCACTTGAAAAACAAAAATTACATTTTTTCAGTGGATTTACAACACAGCGTTTTTTTGAATAATTTATACTTTCATTTCTAAGTGACATTATAAGCATTGCAATCAATGTGCAGTCATAGCTAAGTGTAAGTCGGGAAACTATCCCATAATCTTTACCAAGATACTTACAAAGCCCACAATACACGCTTTTATATTCTTCATACTCACGAATTTTAAGTTCAGGCTTATCGGGTTTTAAATAACCAAACACATCATCACTCCAAATAAACACATCAGAAATGTGTTTATAAGTAATAATACTATATTTTTCAAATTTCGTAAATTAACATATTGTAAATTCTCTATTAATATTAAATATTTTTTTATTGTGAAAATAAAATAGTACAGTTTGCACTAAGTGTTATTTTATTAAAAAATCATCTTGAAAGTAACATAGTTTTTATTATATATACAAAAATCTGTACTTAGAAGATAAATAAGTATAAAAAGGTATAATATATCATTTTCCTGAAATAAACTGCCCCAAGTTGTGCAGGCAGTACAACTTGGGGGCAGTTTACACTTTAAAAATAAGTGTCATATCTTCTAAAATTTCAAAAAATGAATTACTTTTCTTTTAAGAGTTTTGAAAGCTCTTCCATAAAGGAATTTATATCTTTGAATTGTCTATATACAGAAGCAAAACGGACATATGAAACCTCATCTATGCTTTTTAGTTTTTCCATTGCAAGCTCTCCGATATATTTTGAGCTTACTTCACGGTCAAGACTACTTTGAAGCTTAGCTTCAATATCATCTACAACACCTTGAAGTGTCTCTAAAGAAACAGGTCTGTTTGCACAAGCCCTTAATAAGCCATTCAAAAGCTTTTCACCATCAAATGGCTGGCGAGAATTATCACTCTTGACAACAACTATTGGCAATGTTTCTACAACTTCATAGGTTGTAAATCTTTTGCCACATTTTAAGCATTCTCTCCTTCTTCGTATGCGTTCGCCCTCATCTGTCGGACGAGAATCAATAACTTTACTTTCAGCATAGGTACAAAAAGGGCATCTCATAATATTTGCCTCCGAGCTTAATTATATGTGTTTTAGTCTATACTTATTAACACTAATATAACATTTTTCATTAAAAAAATCAAGAATAACATGGAAATTTTTTAATTATATCGCCCAAAAAGTTAAAAATCAACATACAAAGATTATTTCTCATTTTCAAGAAGACTGAGTAAATATGGAATTGCAAGCTCAAAGTTTACTCCATAAGCATTGGCACCTTTTTCTTCTGCTGTAATGCGTATACACTCAACTGTATAATCTGCGGCAATCTTGATTGCCTTATCAAGTGATAAACCATTGTTTAAAGCACCTACGCATACAGATGAAAATACATCTCCCGTCCCATGATAGCTTGTAGGAAGCTTCTTGTGGAAATATGAGAAAGTAGTATTTTTTTCGCTATCATATCCTACAATGCCATATTTACCGTTATAGCTTGCACCAGTAATTGCAGCTTTCTTAGCACCCATTGTGGTAAGTTTATGAAGTATATCAAAAATATACTGCTCATCATACTCTGTCTTATATTCCGTGTCAGTCATCAGGCAAGCTTCTGTAAGATTAGGAACTATAATATCAGCCTTTGCACAAACATTAGCCATAAGTTTTGCAAAATTATTATCAAAAGCAGGATATAGCTTGCCATTATCTGCCATTGCAGGGTCAACAAAGATAATGTTGTCATCTGTCTTATATCTATCAAAGAAATCACATACAAGTTTTGTTTGTTCTGCTGAACCAAGATAACCAGTATATATTGCATCAAACTTGAAGTTTTCTTTCTTCCAATGGTCGGAAATAGGCTGAATTTGGTCTGTTAAATCTTTGAATGTAAAATCTGAAAACATTGTATGTGTTGAAAGTACAGCGGTTGGAATTATTGCAGTCTCTATACCCATAGCCGAAATAATTGGAAGTGCAACTGTAAGAGAACACTTACCGATACAAGAAATATCCTGAATTGTTACTATTCTTTTCATTATTTAACCCTCTTATTTGATATTATTTTAAAAAAGTTTTTATATTATAACATATGTTTGCACCTATTAAAAAGTACAGTTTTTATATTTTCAAGATGTACAGATTTACAAACTGGTGCATACATATATAATTTCATATTTTCATATAAGAAAATAGCATAATATTTCAGGTTGTTCTGAAATATTATGCTATGAAAGTTATTTGTTATATATTGAAAGGAAGATTAAATACCCTTAACGCATTTTTATACATAATATTATTGTAGTCATTCTCGGAAATAAGTTCTTTAAGTTCATTAAAATATTCCTGATAAAGACTACGGTCGCCAGTTTTATTATGGAGATAGGTGTCTTTACCATCTATCGGATTGTCGCTGCCAAAGAATAGCTTTTCTGATGAGGAATTCTTTATAAGAGAAATTGCACTTTTAATTGGTACCCACGCAGTATCACCATATAAATTTGGTAAACTACTTATAAGTTTTATTGCTTTTGAATTATCACTGCCAAGCCCCATATGAGCCATAATAAACTTAACCTTAGGAAACTTCTTTGCTGCGTTATATACAGTGATAGGTTCTGCCTCCTTACAGCCGCCAGTATGGATTATTATAGGTAGATTAAGTTCCTCTGCAAAACGGAGATATTCTTCAACTTCAGGACTATCCGTCGATGTCTTACTATAATAAGGGTGAAGCTTTAGAGCTTTGATTATGTCAAGATTAGCTTTTACAGTATCTTTAATTTCTTGAGTGAGCCTTTCTGTGTGTGGTTTAAACCAAAATGCCACACCTAATTTATTGGGATTTTTTCTTGCTATTTTAATACAATCATTAAGACATTCAAACTGTGATTTCTGCATTTCAATCGGTATCTCTGTTAAATCAGGGTAGTATTCAACAGCATCAATGTTTGAAATAATTGAATAATCAATATTATAAGCTTTCATAGAATATAGAACATCTTCTTCAGATAAATTAAAATCTGATGCCAAACCTATATGAGTATGAATATCAATAATCATATATGCACTTCCTTTAATATTTTATAAAATAATAGCATTTCAAAATGATTATGTCAAATATCGTATGTGAATAATGGCAATTTTTAAAAAGCAAAATAATAAAATATGTTTATATTAAATATATTCTTGCTATATTCTGAGTATATTTATGTCATTTGCTGAACAAATTGCATAAATAAAGCACTTTTTATTTAGTAATAATAGAAATTTTTTCAGCAAAACAGAGAAAAAGCATTAGTTTTGCTTTGCTTTTTAGCTCTGAATATAGAAAATATATAAAAATTTTCAAATAGATTGACTTTTATAGTTTAAATAAACTATAATTTTAGCAATGGGTGCGGTAAAGTAAAATAAACTTTACTTGCAAAAAATTTTTTTAACAAGGAGAGAAAAACAATGAAAGTAAAGAAAATCTTAGCAGCATTACTCGTAGCATCTATTTGTTCCACAGCAGCTCTGGCAGGATGTAGCGTTTCTAAAAGTGATAGTACAAGTACAGGAGGAAGCTCAACTGCAAGTAGCACAAATTCCAAGTCATCTTCTAATGAGCCTGTAACTGTTACTATTAAGCAATTTAAGGCAGAAATTGATGAACAGCTTGGAAAAGCTATCGAAAAATATAAGAGTGTAGCTCCAAATGTAACTATTACATATCAGTCAATCGGTGCTGGCACAGATATTGGCACAGTCCTTAAGGCAGATATGTCCGCAGGTACAATGCCAACTATTTTTAATGCTATTGGTCCATCTGAATATGAAGTTTATAAGGATTATCTTGAAGACCTTAGCGACCAACCATGGGTTAGTCACGCAACAAAAGGTTCTCTTGACCTTCTGACAGTTGATGGTAAGGTCTATGGCTTACCAGTTTCAACAGAGGGACTTGGACTTGTTGTCAACAAGAAGATTTTTGACGATGCAGGCATTGATATTTCAAATCTTAAATCTATGAAGGATTTTGATGACGCATTCTCAAAGCTTGATGCAAAAATCAAGGACGGTTCTCTTGCAAATGTAGATAGCTGTAAGAATCTTAAAGCTGTAACAGCCGTTCAGGGTGCAGAAACATGGGTTCTTGGTGACCACGCAGAAAATATTTTCCTCACTCCTGAATTTGAAGGCGACCCATTCAAGGCATATAATTCAAAGACAGTCGAAATGAAATATGCTGATACATACAAAGATTATACTGATATGATGCTCAAATATTCTGAGTTTGCAGACAATAAGAAGGGTGCAGTAACCTATACATATTCAGGTAATGCTATCCCTGATATTTCAACAGGTAAGGTTGCAGTTATTCAGCAGGGTAACTGGGCATACAATGAAATCAATAAGATTGACGAAGAAACAGCTAAAAATCTCACACTTCTTCCTATGCCTATCGGTGGAGATAATCAAGATGCTGCTATGATTTCTATCCTTTCTCAATATTGGACAGTTAATTCTAAGGCAAGCGATGCTGAAAAGACTGCTGCAAAAGATTTCCTTAACTGGCTCTATCAGAGTGATGAAGGTAAGGATATAGTTGTAAATAGCTTTGGATTTATTCCAGTGTTTGATAACTATGGTGACCTCGCACCATCAGACCCACTTTCAAAGGCAGTTGTAGACCTCAGTTCCTCTGGCAAGGTAGTTAACGCAGTATTCAAGGGTACACCTGATGGTTGGGGACAGAATATATTCGGTGCAGCAGTTCAGGCATATATCTCCGGAGAAAAGACTTGGGACGAAGTTGTAAAAACAGCTCAAGATGGCTGGGCAGAAGCTAAAAAATAATTAGTACGAAACAATAAACCGACATAATAAATCTATAATAATTATTAAAAGGGGTGCGGTGGATAGGTCTATCGCGTCCCCTTTTGCTTTTTAAGAAATGGAGGAAACAATATTATGAAACGCTCCAAATTGGGTTTTTGGCTTTTTCTTGCACCATGTTTGATTTCCTTTGCAATAGTAGTTCTAATTCCTACAGTTATAGGTATCTACTATTCATTAACAGATTGGAAAGGTTCAGGAAACGCTAATTTCATAGGTTTTGAAAATTATATTAAGCTTTTTACAAATGATAATTCAAATTTCTGGTATTCTTTTGGTTATACAGCTCTTTTTGCTATAACAGCTGTTATATGTATCAATGTAGTGGGCTTTGCACTGGCACTTCTTGTAACAAAGAAATTCCGTGGAGCAACTCTACTTCGAGGAATATTCTTTATGCCTAACCTTATAGGCGGTTTGCTTTTGGGCTTTGCATGGCAGTTTATCTTTAAGCAGGTTTTTAATGCAATTTATACAGCCACAGGAATGGAATTTTTCCGTAACTGGCTGACAGACAGCACAACAGGATTTTTCGCATTGCTTATAGTTATGGTCTGGCAGATGGGCGGATATATGATGATTATTTATATTGCTGCAATACAGAATATTCCAGACAGCGTTATAGAAGCTTCTGCGATAGACGGTGCAGGTGGCTGGAGAAGGCTCTTTAGCATAACTATTCCTATGGTTGTTCCTGCATTTACAGTTGGTCTTTTCCTTATGCTTTCAAACTCATTTAAGCTTTTCGACCAAAACCTTGCACTAACAAAGGGTGGTCCTAACCACTGCAACGAGATGCTTGCACTAAATATTTATAACTCCGCATTTGTTTCTAACCAAACAGGCTATGCACAGGCTAAGGCTGTAATCTTCCTTATTTCAGTTGCAACAATCTCTATAATTCAGCTTATCGCTACTAAGAGAGCGGAGGTAGAAACATGACAGGTGAAAATAAATTCTTTAAATATCTGAAAATAGTAATAGGCTTTTTAGTAGCGATTTTATTTTTGCTTCCTATTTTTATACTTTTAATGGACTCTTTCAAGAATCAAAAAGGTATACTCACAGATGTTCTGGGTTGGCCAAATCCATTTATATTTGATAACTACCCAAAAGCTATGGAGAAAATGAATTTCTTCAATTCTCTTTGGAATTCTGTATGGATAACAGTAGTTTCTACAGCTCTGATATTACTATTTTCTTCAATGGCAGCATGGGTTCTTGTCAGATATAAAACAAAAATTTCAAAGGTTATGTTCATTCTTTTTGCAGTCGCACTTTTGATACCTTTCCAGTGTGTAATGCTCCCTCTTATGTCTATTATGGGAAGCAAAGAAATTTTTTCAATAACATTTGGTGATGCAACATTTGCGCTTAACGGTCTTAATATACTTAATCCTTTTGGCTTAGTATTTACTTATCTTGGCTTTGGCTGTAGTATGGCAATTATGCTATATCACGGATTTATAAAAGGGGTTCCAGAGGAGCTTGAAGAAGCTGCTATGATTGACGGCTGTAGTATGTTTAAGACTTTCTGGAAAATAGTATTCCCTCTTCTCTCTCCTATAAACACAACTGTTGCAATTCTTCAGATTATGTGGATTTGGAATGACTATCTCTTACCAAGCCTTGTTCTCAAAGAACAATCATGGTATACACTTCCACTTCAGACAAGTAAATTCTTCAGCACATTTACAAGTAGCTGGGATATTGCGACAGCCGCACTCATACTTTCAATGTTGCCAGTTGTTATCTTCTATCTTATCGCACAAAAGAAGATTATCAAGGGTGTTGTTGATGGTGCTATTAAATAATAAATTATAAAAAGGAATGAAGCAATTATGATACTCGCAAAGGATAAAGCACCACAGAAAGATTATGATAAAAAAACACGCTATCCTAAGCACAGAATAACTCTATATCTTATGCTTTTTTACGAAGCCTTTTGGCGTATAATCGGAGCAAATCTTCTATTTATACTTTTTTGTATTCCGATAGTTACAATCCCTGCCGCAATCGGCGGTTTAACAAGAGTTATGAGCCGTTTTGCAAGAGATGAGCAAGCATATGTAATAGACGATTTTATGAAAGGCTTTAAGCAAGAATGGAAGAAAAACACAGCTTTTGCAGCAATTCAGCTTGCATTTATAGCTCTTGCATATGTTGCAATAGGTGTTTACTCAAAGCTGATAGATAATTCTACATTCTCAGCTATTCTTGTAGCGTTGGTTTTGGCGGTTGCGATAATGTTCTTTGCGATTTCCAATTATGTATATGTTATGATAGCGTCTGTTGACCTATCACTTAAGCAGATAATAAGGAATGCTTTGGCGCTATATCTCATAAAACCATTTGGAACTCTTATTACAATGATAGTTCAGGCAGTAATTATATTTGTAGCAATAGGCTACTTTCCAGTAGGATTGTTTCTGCCAATAGTATTTGGTTTCTCAATAATGAGCTTTACAGCGTCATTTAATTCATGGCCACAGATTGAAAAATATGTAATAACCCCTCATAATAAAACGAAAGAAGGAGATTTATAATGGCAGATTTGTCATTCCGCAATATAAAAAAGGTTTATGACGGCAATGTAGTAGCTGTTCACGATTTTAATCTCAATATAAAGGACAAAGAATTTGTTGTATTCGTCGGACCATCAGGATGTGGAAAATCAACCACCTTGAGAATGGTTGCCGGTCTTGAAAGCATTACCGATGGTGAATTATATATAGGTGATACACTTGTTAATAATGTTGCTCCAAAAGATAGAGATATTGCTATGGTTTTCCAAAACTATGCACTTTATCCTCATATGACAGTTTATAATAATATGGCTTTTTCAATAAAACTAAGAAAAGTACCTCGTGAAGAAATTGACAAACGAGTTCGAGAAGCAGCAGAAATCCTTGGAATTACTGAGTTCCTGCAAAGAAAGCCAAAGGCTCTCTCAGGCGGTCAGCGTCAGCGTGTAGCTATTGGCCGTGCAATAGTTCGTGACCCAAAGGTTTTCTTGCTTGACGAACCTCTCTCTAATCTCGATGCAAAATTGAGAGCTCAAACAAGAACAGAAATTTCAAAGCTTCATCAAAGATTGGGTACAACATTTATTTATGTTACTCATGACCAAGTTGAGGCTATGACACTCGGTGATAGAATAGTTATCATGAAAGATGGCTTTATTCAACAGGTTGGAACTCCAATAGAAGTATTCCACTTCCCAAGAAATATATTTGTTGCAGGCTTTATAGGAACACCTCAAATGAATTTCTTTGATGCAGAGCTTATTAAAGATGAAAATGGATATTCTGTAAAATTATTAGGTATGGTTATTAGACTTAATGACAAAATGCAAGAGGTTTACACTAAAAATAATGTTAAGTCTATGCCAGTAACACTTGGTGTAAGAGCTGAAAATCTTGCAATAGTACCACAAGGCAGTCAATTATCTGTTGATACTATCGTAGAAGTAAGCGAGATGCTCGGCAACGAAGTTCATCTTCACGCTTATATTGATAATAAGGATACTGCAATTCGTATCCCTGCTCTTGACGCAGATGCCGAATCTATCTTCTATCAACCTGGGGATAAAATTACAGTTGGTTTTAATAACAAGGCATTACATATTTTTGATAAAGAAAAGAAAACAAATCTTTACTATAATGATTAACCTCCTCATATAATGACCTGCCCCAGATTGTGCAGATAATACAAAAAGAATCCATTTGATGTAGAAAATTAAATTTTAAGCAACAAACTGATTTCGTTTTTCAAACGGAGTCAGTTTTGTTTTTATCGAATACAATAGTTATGTAAAAAATCGACATACTCAAACATAAATAGTTTTAATGTGTTCTCTTGTATCTCTTGAAGAAAGTCATTTATCTTTTACCCAAATTTGAATGCTATTCCTTATTATATTCAAAATTTCTTTTTATATAAACAACAATTAATTTTACTTCAAAAAAAAGATAACAGTATTATATAACACTGTTATCTTAGATATCCTATTCAATATATAAATTTATATGATATAATACCAGCTTTCGTCTTGTTCAAGCTCTGCTCTTTCAACAGGATGTTCTGCATCATAATTACAGCTTAATTCTTGATTCTTTATGCTTACTCTTGCTCCAGCTTGAATAGATTTCGTAATGAAAGCATTACCGCCGACAACAACATCTTTGCCAACAACTGTTTCTCCACCAAGAATTGATGCTCCAGAGTAGATTGTTACATTATCTTCAATTGTTGGGTGACGCTTTTTATTTTTGAGTTTTTGTCCACCTCTTGTAGATAATGCACCAAGAGTAACACCTTGATAAACCTTTACATTATCACCTATAATTGTAGTTTCTCCAATAACGATGCCAGTTCCGTGATCGATAAAGAAATATTTCCCGATTTCTGCACCTGGGTGAATGTCTATACCTGTCTTGCTATGGGCATATTCGGTCATCATTCTCGGAATAAGCGGTACAGAAAGCTTATAAAGCTCATGTGCAATTCTATTTATAAATATTGCATATAATCCAGGATATGAAATAATAATTTCCTCTTTATTAAATGCCGCAGGGTCGCCCTCAAATGCTGCTTGAACATCTGTTTCTATATATTCTCTTATATGCGGTATTTTCTTCAGAAATGTAAGGGCAATTTTCTGAGATTCTGCATAAAGGCTGCTTTCGTTGAGGTCTTTGTAATCTTTGGAATATTTAAGCACTAATGAAATCTGCTTACAAAGATTATAGAGAACATCTTCAAGAAGCATGGTAACATTATTCTTTAGAGTATAACTGTGATATGATTTATTCTTGAAGTAGCCTGAAAAAATAATTTTCTGAAGCTTATTTACAATATCAATAACAACCTCTTTATCAGGTTGACTAAAAGTATTGATTTTATCAATAGAACGACCTTTATCATAGTCTGCAATAATATCATCAACTAAGTTTACTATTTCATTTTCTATTGTTGTCATATTGTGCATCTCCAATCTATAAGTATATCTTTTAATATTATACTCTACACTCTATGGTTTTGCAAGCACATAAATTCAAAGGAACAGTGGCTTTGAATGAGTAAACAAAATGTTAATGAATAAGTAGACGAAAAATGGAGCTGTGAAAAAACAGCCCCAGGTATTTATTTCAAAAATGTTATTAACATTGGCATAGTGATATTAGAAAGCTTTCGTTGACACCTACATAAAAAAAGATTATAATATATCTATGAATTTCATTTAAGAAAGTAGGTTATCCAAATGAAAAGTGATAAGCTTAATAATGGTGTTGATTGGGCTCCAAGAAGGTCGTTGCTCCACGCACTTGGTATGACTAACGAAGAAATCGCACAACCTCTTATTGGTATTGTAAGTTCATATAACGAAATCGTTCCAGGTCATATGAACATAGACAAAATCGTAGACGCTGTTAAGCAGGGTGTTGCTATGGCTGGCGGTACTCCGGTTGTTTTTCCGGCTATCGCTGTATGTGATGGTATTGCCATGGGACATGAGGGTATGAAATATTCCCTTGTAACTCGTGACCTTATTGCCGATTCAACAGAAGCTATGGCTATGGCTCACGGTTTAGATGCTCTTGTTATGGTTCCTAACTGCGATAAGAATGTTCCTGGCTTGCTTATGGCTGCTGCTCGTGTTAATATTCCAACTATCTTTGTCAGTGGCGGTCCTATGCTTGCTGGTCTTGTTGATGGTTGCAAGAGAAGCCTTTCAAGTATGTTTGAGGCTGTTGGCTCTTATAATGCCGGAAAAATCTCCGCTGAAAAGCTTGAAGAGTTTGAAAATAAAGTCTGTCCAACCTGTGGCTCTTGCTCAGGTATGTACACAGCTAACTCTATGAACTGCCTTACCGAGGTTCTCGGTATGGGACTTCGTGGCAATGGTACTATCCCTGCTGTATATTCAGAGAGAATTCAGCTTGCTAAACACGCTGGTATGCAGGTTATGGAGCTTCTCCGCAAGGATATTAAGCCTCGTGACATTATGACACTTGACGCATTCAAGAACGCTCTCACAATGGATATGGCTCTTGGTTGTAGTACAAACTCTATGCTTCATCTTCCAGCTATCGCTCACGAATGTGGCATTGAGCTTGACCTTGATATGGCTAATGCAATCAGTGAAAAAACTCCTAACATCTGCCACCTTGCTCCTGCTGGCAGCCACTATATGGAAGAACTTAACGAGGCAGGCGGCATCTACGCTGTTATGAAAGAAATTGACAAGCTTGGCTTGCTCAAAACTGATATTATCACTTGCACAGGCAAAACTGTTGCAGAAAATATCGCAAACGCTGTTAATAAGAATCCTGATATTATCCGTCATTCTGACAATCCTTATTCAAAAACTGGTGGTATTGCAGTTCTTAAGGGCAACCTTGCTCCTGATTCATGCGTTGTTAAGCGTTCTGCTGTTGCTCCTGAAATGCTTGTACATTCAGGCCCAGCAAAGGTTTATGATTGCGAAGAGGATGCTATGGCTGCTATCAATGGCGGTGAAATTGTAGATGGTGATGTTGTTGTTATCCGTTATGAAGGTCCTAAGGGTGGTCCTGGTATGCGTGAAATGCTCAATCCTACATCTGCTATTATGGGTAGAGGACTTGGCAGCACAGTTGCCCTCATCACAGACGGACGCTTCTCTGGTGCTACTCGTGGTGCAGCTATCGGTCATGTATCTCCTGAAGCTGCTGTCGGCGGAAATATTGCCCTCATAAAGAATGGCGATATTATAGACATTGATATTCCTGCAAACACAATCAATGTTCGCCTTTCTGATGAAGAACTTGAAGAACGCCGTAAGGCTTGGACTCCAAGAGAACCTAAAATTACAACAGGCTATCTCGCAAGATATGCTTCTCTTGTAACATCTGGTAACAGAGGTGCTGTTCTCGAGGTTAAAAAATAATAATAAATTTAAAAAATAACAAAAGTTTCGCTTAGGTCTTTAAACGGATTTAAGCGAAACTTTTTTATTAATATGAATTCTATAAAGATTATAAGTTTAAAATCTACTATGAACCCCTTTATACTAACGGCGACGAGGACGGCGATTTACACCAAGTATTCCGCCAAATGAGCCTGATAAAAGCATTGCCGCAAATCTCATAAGCGTATCAAGATTTATAGAATCTGATGAAATAATTGTTCCTGCAAGTAACACAATTATAAATAAGAGCAGAGCCGATAATGCACCAACAATAATTCCACGAGCCTTGAGTATGCGTGAGGCAAGAAAACCTGCTAAAAATGCCGATATGCAGGAGGATATAATCGCCGCCGCAAATACTGCCGTTTGCGATAAGGATTTCATTTTAAGCACAAAAAATGAACTTAAAAACAACATCAATATCAGCATAACACCACCAAATAATCCGCCAAAAATGACAGCTCTAGCCATAATTTTTATTGTAATTTGTTGCGACTTTTCTTTTCTCACAAAAAAACCTCCCGAAACAATTATATTCTAATTGTATTCAGGAGGTTTTGTTAATATGATATGCTGTTATTATAAAAATTAATTCTCGTCTTTTTTACCAAAGAATGTTTTCTTTTTCTTAGACTCTTCAGTTTTTTCAGATTTGGCTTCCTCTTTCTTAGACTCAGGGTTCTTTTCTGTATCAATAGTAGAGATAGCCCATCTTTTGATTCTAAGTCTTGAACGGTCACTTGCTGTTTCAATAACAATAGAGTCATCGTCCTTAATAGAAACAACACGACCCATAATGCCACCAATGGTTGTAATATCATCACCGACTTCAAGGCTGTTTTTCATTTCTTCCTCTGCCTTCTTTTTCTTCTTATTAGGACGGAAGATAAAGAAATAAATAGCAAGAGCAAGGAGAGCATACATACCCAAAAGCATCCAGATTTGACCTGGATTTTGTTGTTGAGCTGCATCTGCGGAAGAAGCAGCATTATCAAGTAAAAAATTAAAATTCATTCTTTTACATTCCTTTCGATTTCAAAAAGTCCAGTGGAATATTTTTCAAATTTCGCAAAGACTAATAATGATATTATATCAATTTAATCAGTAATATGCAAGTGAAATATGTCAGATTCGTCTGCCTATAATTTCTACATATTCATTATAAAATTTGTCAAATTCGTCATTTTTAAGGGCTTCACGAATTTTAATCATAAGGGTATTGTAGAAATAAATATTATGAATAACTGCCAGTCGCATAGCAAGCATTTCTCCACTTTTGAAAAGATGTCTAAGATATGCACGAGAGAAATTCTTGCAAAGAGGACAATCACACTGTGAATCAACAGGTGAATCATCAAGAGCATATTTCTCGTTGAACATATTCATTCTGCCACTCCAAGTAAAAAGATGTGCGTGTCGAGCATTTCTTGATGGCATAACACAATCGAAAAGGTCAACTCCACGCCTTACAGCCTCAAGAATGTTTACAGGAGTTCCAACACCCATAAGATATCGAACCTTATTTTTGGGAGCATAAGGCTCAACTGCTTCAATTATGCGGTACATTTCTTCTGCACTTTCACCAACAGCAAGACCTCCAATAGCATAGCCATCAAGGTCAAGCTCACTTATAGCTTTCATATGCTCGATTCTTATATCCTCATAGGTTGAACCCTGATTTATTCCAAAAAGCTGTTGTTGTTTATTTATAGTATCTTCTCTTGAATTAAGCTCTGCCATTTTTTTCTTACAGCGAACAAGCCAGCGATAAGTTCTGTCGCAGGAATTTTTTGTATAATTATATTCGGCGGGGTTTTCAATACATTCATCAAAAGCCATAGCAATATCAGAACCGAGATTGGATTGAATAGTCATGCTTTCTTCAGGACCCATGAAAATTCTATGTCCATCAATATGAGAAGAAAATGTTACTCCCTCTTCGGTTATGTTTCTTAGCTTTGCAAGTGAGAAAACCTGAAATCCACCACTATCTGTAAGAATAGGTCCAGCCCAACGGGTAAATTTATGAAGTCCGCCAAGTTTTTTAATATTCTCATCACCTGGACGCAAATGTAAATGATAAGTATTACATAGCTGAACCTGACAGCGAAGTTCCTTTAAGTCAAGTGCAGATAAAGCACCCTTTATCGCACCACAGGTGGCAACATTCATAAAACCAGGTGTCTGAACCTCTCCATGTGCAGTTGTAAAAGAGCCAAGCCTGGCAGAACCGTTTGTTTTAATAAGCTTATACATTTGTTTCTGTTCTTCCTTTATTTTCGTTTCCGTCAGTAGAGAATTTAAGAGGATTATTGTCCTTGTCTACAAGTGCAGTCATCTTGTTGCCGTCAAAAACGGCAAGTGTACCAACAGGCATACAAAGAATACGAACAGAAAGTGGTCTGAATTTTAGAAGCTCGCAAGTCTGAATTTCAGCATAATCACCAGGCTCATGCTGAGATTCGTCATCACCCATAACGCCAAGATACCAGCCAGAATCATCAGCATTCTCAGGCTCTGAGCGTGAAAAATAAACATCTTTTGCAGTAAGAGCATCTTTAAGCACGAGCATTTTATGCTTAAAGGTTATAGGCATAGTGCCTGGAACAACCTGTATACCAGCTGTGTGCATAGCCTCGCTCTGAAAATTTTGCACCATAAGCGGTATTGTAAGATTATTTGTCCTTGTATTATGTGGGTCACGATGAAAATCAGGAGCAAGAATATCCCAATAATCATCTTCTTTCTTAAAATAATAATAAGACCAACCTGCACAAAGAGTAAAATCCTCATTAAAAATATCCTTCTGAGAATTGAGCTGAGCTATAACTTCAGCCAAAGAACGAACAGCATTTTCAAGTTTTTCTTCACAAGTCAAATGTACTGTTTTATCAGCAATCTGTACAATATAAGTTCTCATAATAGGCATCTCATTTCTGTATAAATTTTATTCTGAAATTGTTTAATTTTCATTAGAATTCCACTTCTAAATATAACAAATTGAATAGATAAAGTCAACTGCTGACAAATAAAGTTTTTGCCTAATAAATAAAAAAGATTGCAAATTGCGTATAAAAAGCTCGAGTTAGGGTTGACAAACTAAAATAGAGGTGCTATTATAAATTCGGTTAGAATACACTAACTTATCTGATGTCAAAGGAGATTTAACTAATGAGTTATTTAGAAATTGAAAAAGTTATCGGAAGAGAAATTCTTGATTCAAGAGGAAATCCAACAGTAGAAGCAGAGGTTACTCTCACTGACGGTACCGTTGCAAGAGGCACAGCTCCAAGCGGTGCATCAACAGGAGAATTTGAGGCATTAGAGCTTAGAGATGGCGATAAATCAAGATACCTCGGCAAAGGTGTTTCTAAGGCAGTAAATAATATAAATACAGTTATAAACGATGCTATCAAGGGACTTAATGCTTCTGATATTTATGCAGTTGACGGAGCTATGCTCAAGGCTGATGGCACAAAGGATAAATCTAATCTCGGTGCTAATGCTATTCTTGCGGTTTCTATTGCAACAGCAAGAGCAGCAGCAACAGCTATGGATATTCCACTTTATAGATTCCTTGGCGGTATCTCAGGCAACCGTCTTCCTGTTCCTATGATGAACATTCTCAATGGTGGTGCTCATGCAGCTAACATAGTTGATGTTCAGGAATTTATGATTATGCCTGTTGGTGCTCCAAGCTTTAAAGAAGCACTCCGTTGGTGTGCAGAAGTTTTTCACGCACTCGCAGCACTTCTCAAATCTAAGGGTCTTGCAACATCTGTTGGCGATGAAGGCGGTTTCGCTCCTGACCTTGCAAGCGATGAAGAAGCTATTCAGTACATTCTGGAAGCTGTTAAGAATGCAGGTTATGAACCAGGCAAGGATTTTATGATTGCTATGGATGCAGCCTCCAGCGAATGGAAAGGCGAAAAGAAGGGTGAATATATTCTTCCAAAGGCAGGTACAAAGTTTACATCAGCAGAACTTATCGAGCATTGGAAAAAGCTTGTTGAGAAATATCCTATCGTATCTATAGAAGATGCTCTTGACGAAGAAGACTGGGAAGGCTGGAAACTTCTTACAGCAGAGATTGGCAACAAGGTTCAGCTTGTTGGTGATGACCTCTTTGTAACAAATACAGAAAGACTCAAGAAAGGTATTGACAATAAGTGTGGTAATTCTATCCTCATTAAGCTTAACCAAATTGGTTCAGTTTCTGAAACACTTGAAGCTATCAAAATGGCACATAAGGCTGGTTACACAGCAATTTCTTCACACCGTTCAGGCGAAACAGCAGATACAACAATCTCAGACCTTGCTGTCGCTCTTAATACTTGCCAAATCAAGACAGGTGCTCCAAGTCGTTCAGAAAGAGTTGCAAAGTATAATCAACTCCTCAGAATCGAAGAGGAACTTGGCGAAAGTGCAGTATACCCAGGTATCTCCGCATTCAGCTTCAATAAATAATATAATCTTTCTAATATCCCCATTATCTATAAAACATCTACGCTAAATTTATTTTGAAGTAAATCCAAAAGTTTAGTAAAATTAAATATTAAATTATTAGCGAATGAGTTTGGTATTATGCCGAACTCATTCCTTTTAGTTTAAGGTAATTTTTCGTTGTAGCAGTCAATATATTTCTTTAACTCATCAATAAGGATATTAATATTTTCAAGCCCTTCACTATAAGAAGATTAAATAAATTTGTATTTAATACACTTATTTTTTTAAATATATAAATTGCAGAAAAATGATGACTTTTACTGAATATAATGGTATAGTATTCGTGTATGTATTTTATATAATAAAAGGAGTATCTTTAAAATGATTAGCAACATACACCATAGCAAAAACGGTCTTAATATTATAATAGTGGGCTGTGGAAAAGTTGGTGCAGCTCTCGTAGAGCAATTAGTAAGAGAAGGTCACGATATAACCATAATAGACAAAAATCCACAAAAAATTCAAAACTATACAAATCTTTATGATATTATGGGGATTGTTGGAAATGGTGCAAGCTATAGCGTTCAGCAAGAAGCTGGAATAGAAAATACTGACCTTATAATTGCGGTTACTGGTTCAGACGAACTTAATTTACTCTGCTGTACCATAGCAAAACAAGTTGGTAATTGCTCAGCTATTGCACGAGTAAGAAGTCCTGAATATAGTGAAGAAAGTAATTATCTCCGAGAACGACTTGGTCTTGCTATGATTATAAATCCCGACCTTGAAACTGCTAAAGAGGCTACACATATACTCTGCCTCCCTACCGCTCTTGAGGTTAACTCTTTTGCCCATAACCAAGCTCAACTTATTAAAATTCAGATTCCAGAAAGTAATTTCTTAGATAATAAGTCTATTGCACAAATCAGCAAAAGTTTAAATGCTAAATTTCTGATATGTGCAATAGAACGAGATGGAAAAATTATTATTCCATCAGGTAATGTAACCCTTCATAAAGGAGATAAGATTTCTTTTGCTGCTACAAGACGAGAAACTATAAATTTCTTAAAGCAAATAGGCTTCAGAACAAATCAGGTTAAGGATACTATGATTATAGGTGGCGGAAAAACCGCTTTTTATCTTGCAAAAATTTTAATTAATATTGGAATTTCGGTAAAGATTATAGAACAAAACAAAGAACGCTGTGAGGAACTCAGCATACTACTCCCTAAAGCAACTATAATAAATGGTGATGGTACAAACGAAGAACTTCTAAAAGAAGAAGGTATTTCCACTTGTAAATCATTCATACCGCTCACTGGCATTGATGAAGAAAATATTTTCTTGACTCTTTACGCAAGCAAAATTTCTAATGCTAAGGTTATAACAAAAATAAATCGTAATGCTTTTATGAATGTTATAGATGACCTAAATCTTGGCAGTATTCTCTATCCTAAGTACATAACCTCTGAAACAATCGTTGCATATGTTCGTGCAAAGAAAAATTCGATAAATAATAGCAATATAGAAACTCTCTATCATATGTTTAATTCTCAGGTAGAAGCTATTGAATTTAGCATATATGAACCTTCAGCTGTTACTGATACTGAAATTATGAACCTAAATCTAAAAGATAATATCTTAATCGCATTTATAAATAGAAATGGCGTTATAACTATTCCAAGTGGTCAGGATTCTATCCATGTTGGAGATACTGTTATGATAGTTACTACTCATACAGGCTTTAATGATATTCAGGATATTCTAAAAGATTAAAGGTTATATTTTTGATAACAGGAAGGTATTTATAATGAACACTTCGATTATACGATATATCTTAGGCTTAGTTCTGAAAATGGAAGCCGCATTGATGATTCTTCCATGTATAGTTGCTCTTGTGTATGGAGAATATAAAGGCTTGCTCTCTTATTTATCTGTTTTATGTATATGTGCTATTATTGGATTTATCTCAACACATAAAAAACCTGAAAGCCATGTTTTTTATCTGAAAGAGGGTTGTGTAGCTACTTCTTTAAGCTGGATAATTTTAAGTATAATGGGCTGTCTGCCCTTTGTTATAACTCAAGAAATACCGTCATTTACGGACGCTCTGTTTGAAACTATATCAGGCTTTACTACTACGGGTGCAAGTATTCTTTCTGATGTAGAATCTCTCTCCTATTGCAATATATTTTGGCGAAGCCTTACTCACTGGATAGGCGGTATGGGGGTTTTAGTGTTTCTTCTTGCGATTATCCCATTGAGTGGCGGTTCTAACTTTAATCTTATGAGAGCAGAAAGCCCTGGTCCATCTGTGGGTAAGCTTGTTCCTAAGATTAAAACAACTGCAAGACTTCTTTACATAATATATATAGGAATGACATTTATAGAAATTATACTTCTGATTGCAGGTCAAATGCCTATCTTTGATGCAATAACTACATCTTTCGGAACTGCTGGTACTGGTGGCTTTGGCATAAAGAATGATAGTATTACGAGTTATTCTCCATATATACAATGGGTTGTTACTATATTTATGATTCTCTTTGGTGTTAATTTTAATGCTTACTACTTTATGTTACTTAAACAATGGAAAAAGAGCTTGCTTATGGAGGAAGTAAGATATTATTTTATAATTATAGGTATTTCTACGGCTATAATCTTCTTTAATATTCTTAATCTTTTCCCAAATGCTTTTGACGCATTAAGACATGCCACTTTTCAGGTTGGCTCTATCATTACAACAACAGGTTTCTCATCTGTTGACTTCGATATATGGCCTGAAACATCAAAAATTATACTTGTACTACTTATGTTTATAGGTGCTTGTTCGGGAAGCACTGGTGGTGGTATAAAGGTATCTCGTATTATGATATTAATTAAAACAGTAGTTAAAGAGCTTAATTCCTATATTCACCCACGAAGTGTGCGAAAAATTAAGATTGATGGCAAACCTGTTGAACATGATGTTGTTCGTGCAACTAATGTATATTTTATTACATTTATGGTTGTTTTTGCATTTTCAGTGTTTGCTATTTCTTTTGAAAATATAGGCTTGGTTACATCGTTTACTGCTGTCGCTGCAACAATCAATAACATAGGTCCGGGCTTAGAGCTTGTTGGTCCTACTCAGAATTTTTCAGTATTTGGTCCATTCTCAAAATATGTTCTTATGTTTGATATGCTCGCAGGAAGACTTGAACTTTTCCCACTGCTTATATTATTCCACCCGAGTGCTTTAAAAGATATGGTTAAAAAAAGTAATAACTATTAATATTCAGAAAGCTTGTCTGAATAAACAGACAAGCTTTTTTGTACTTAATATAGCTCAGGAGCAGACTTGTTTTGGTTTGTCAAATTGTCTTATTATAGTGATATTATAAATAGAATTATAGAAATTATTTGCCCTATATAATTTTTGTTGACAAATAATTAAATAAAAAGTATAATATAACACATAATCATCTAAGGGTACAATGATTTCAAAATATGAATAATTGAAACACAATTATTTAAACAAACAACATATTAAAGGAGATTTTAATAATTATGAAAAAAATAATGATTGGTCTTTTGGCCGTAATAATGACAATGTCAATTTGTGCATGTGGCAACGATACAAACACTTCTTCAAAGGAGTCAAAAACAGAATCATCAGTTTCGGCAAGTAACAGCTCCTCAAACAAAAAAGAGTTGATATATGATTCAACTGAAGCTTTCAATTATTCAGAAGTTGACAGTGGAATTAGTATAATTGGATTCACGAACTATGATTATGTTGAATATGACAAAATCATAGTACCAAGTGAAATAGATGGAAAAAAAGTTGTTGGAATCGGTGATGATAAGAAAGATTATTATGTTTTTGGAGCTGTCTTTGGAAACTGTGAAGTTGTAATTCCTGATACGGTTACTTATATTGGTGATTATGCTTTTACGGGTGCAAAAGGATTAGTAAAGCTATCCGGCGGCGAGAATTGCAAGAAAATTGGCGAGTATGCGTTTATGAACTGCGTAAACTTAGCTGAGGTTACATTCTTGGATAACGTCACTGATTTAGCTGATAACGCGTTTGCCGGCTGTACAAAATGGGAAAGTCTGCATTCATAAGTGTCGCTCTATGCTTAGAAGAATTCATAGTTACATCGTTTACTGCTGTTACTGCAACAATCAATAACATAGGTCCGGGCTTAGAGCTTGTTGGCCCTACTCAGAATTTTTCAGTATTTGGGTCATTCTCAAAATATGTTCTTATGTTTGATATGCTCGCAGGAAGACTTGAACTTTTCCCACTGCTTCTATTATTCCACCCGAGTGCTTTAAAAGATATGGTTAAAAAAAGTAATAACTATTAATATTCAGAAAGCTTGTCTACATAAACAGACAAGCTTTTTTGTGCTTAATATTGAAAAATCGACTTGCAAATAATATAATATATTAAAAAGCAATGGCGGTGAACTTATGGAAAAATTAAAATTTCTTGAATGTTTATCTAAGCAGTACCCTAATATAGACAGTGCAGCAACCGAAATTATAAATTTGCAGTCAATTCTTAATCTTCCTAAGGGTACAGAGCATTTTCTTTCGGATATTCATGGCGAATATAAAGCTTTTTCTCATGTACTGCGTAATGGTTCGGGAGCGGTTATGAAAAAAATTGATGATGTATTCGGTGATACACTTTTCGATGACCAAAAGGAAGATTTAGCATCACTGATATATTATCCCTCTGAAAAATTGCAGTATATTAAATCTATTGGCAAAGCAGATAGCAGCTGGTATCGTACAACATTATATAGACTTGTTTCTGTCTGTCAAATTGTTTCGTCAAAGTATACTCGTTCTAAAGTGCGAAAGGCTATGCCTGAAAATTTCAGATATGTTATTGAGGAACTTATAACTGAGAAAAAAGAAGTCCTTAATAAAAAAGCTTATTACGATGAGATTATAAATACAATTATAGAAATTGGTTGTGCTGATGATTTTATCGTCGATATATCAAACCTTATTCAAAGACTTGTTATTGACCATTTGCATATTATAGGCGATATTTACGATAGAGGCTATGGTTCTCATTTTGTTATGGATAGCCTTATGAGCTACCATTCTCTTGATATTCAATGGGGAAATCACGATGTACTATGGATGGGTGCTTTTGCTGGTCAAACCGCTTGCATTGCTAATATAGTAAGAACCAGTTTGCTATATGATAATCTTTCTGTGCTTGAAAATGGTTATGGTATCAGTATGATGCCTTTAGTGCTTTTTGCAATGGAAACATATGCAGATGATTCCTGTACACAATTTGCTATTCGCAGTAGGCATAGTAATGATATGGATACTCAAACCAAGCTTGCTATGAAAATGCAAAAAGCAATAACTATCATTCAATTTAAGCTCGAAGGGCAGTTAATCAAGAAACACCCTGAGTATAAAATGGATAACAGATGTCTGCTTGATAAAATTAATCTACAAAACGGCACTGTTACTATTGACGGAAAAGAATATGATATGCTCGATTGCAATTTTCCTACAATCAGCTTAGATAATCCATATAAGCTTACAGACGAAGAACAGCTTGTTATAGACAAGCTTGCAAGCTCCTTTATGCACTGTTCAAAACTAAAAAAGCATATTAATCTATTACTGCAAAAAGGAGGTTTATATAAAGTATGCAACGATAATCTCTTATTTCATGGCTGTATACCTATGAATAGTGATGGCACTTTCAGAATGATAAATCTTTTTGGCAAGGATTTATGTGGAAAAGATTTATATAACCAACTCGAACGCTCTGCAAGAAAAGCCTTTTTCGCTGTTGATGAGGAAGAAAAACAACTTGGCAGAGATATTTTATGGTTTTTGTGGAATGGTCCAGATTCTCCTTTATATGGCAGAGATAAAATGACTACCTTTGAAAGATATTTTGTTGAGGATAATGAAACGCATAAAGAAGTCAAAGATATTTATTATCAGCTTATAAATGATGAAAATATAGTAAATAAAATTTTTAAGATGTTTGGTATAGAAAGCGAAAATGCTCATATTATAAACGGTCATGTTCCTATTCATCATATGGAGGGCGAAAGTCCTATTAAATGTAATGGCAAGGTTATTATTATTGATGGCGGTTTCTCTCAGCCATATCATAAAGTAACGGGCATAGCGGGATATACTCTGATTTATAACTCCTATGGACTTATGCTCACAGCTCACGAGCCTTTTAAATCAGTAGATGATACTATCCGAAATGGCATAGATATGCAGACAAACCGTGTTGCGTCGGAAGTAAGTCAAAAGCGTATACTTGTCGGAGATACTGATAATGGCAAAGAAATAAGAGAAAATATAAAAGATTTAAAAGAGCTTATTCAAGCATATAGAAATGGTGCTATAAGGCAAAATCAAAGATCTTAAAATTAAAAGAGCAAACTTAGTTTTATCTAAGCTTGCTCTTTTTACTTACTCTAAAACTGGTATTTGTCAAGTAGATGTATCAAAAAGTAGCTACACCTGGAACTTATTATATTACTTAATAATCAACCACCAACTCTGATAGCTGTATAAACTGTCCCATCAGACCCTATAGCGTATGCGGCAGTCACAGAGTGACTGCCTGCGTTCATCAAAATGGCTCTATGCTCAGGAGAATTCATATAGCCCTGAATATGTCTTCTTAAAGCCTGTTCTATTGTGTCTCCATCATGCTTAGTGCTACCAACACAAGAACAACCAACACCATTACCATGTGTAGCATAACCCATATCAGCCATCTTCTGTGCTCCTTCGAGTGGTTCTCGTATCTCAGCACCTCTGTAAGGATCAAAATTACCATTAGAGTCAAAATAACCTGAATCAAAAGTCCATGGCTCTTCATTATAATCCTGCTGTAACAAATCAGCTGTCCACTCAAGTTTACCCAAGCCTTCTTTTGCTCTTTCCGCATTGATGAGGTCAACGAGATTTACACTGCTGAAGCTATCCATACCCCTATAAGAATAAACAGCCTTCCTTGCACCTGTTATCTTGTGACCACCTGAAGTAGATGAACCTTGGACTTTTGCAATAGTCTTAGATTCTGTCTTACCACAAGAACTGCAAGTACGCTGTTTCCTACCCTCTGAAGAAGTTGTAGCTTTCTTGACAGTTTTCCAATCAGACCATCTGTGACCAGTAGCATCTGTATAACTGTCAGTATAACTTGCACCGCAAGAACAGGTGTGGACTGTATAACCACCACTTGTACAAGTAGCTTTTACAGTCTTTGATGAATAACTGTGACTATGTGATGGTGTAGAACTTGAACTGCCACTTGACGGCTTAGAACTGCTATCGTTACTTGGCACTTTAGAATTACTACTGGAATTTGTTGAAGTATTTGATGATTTTGAGGTTTCATTTGGTTTACTTGATGAATTTGAGTTTTGAGTTTCTTTTTTGGAATTTTCTGCTTTTGAATTTTGAGAATCACTACTTACATTTGAATTTATACTGCTTTCTATATTACTTTTTTCGGAGATTTTGCTTTCTGATGAATTGTCAAAGCTACTCTCTAATGAGGTATTATTAACCGTATTTTCTGATGAATTTTCGATTTGTGCATTAGTTGGAGCAGTTTCTGATGAACTACAAGCCGACACTGCAAGAACCATTGCAATAACTAATGTAATAACCGTTGCAAGCAAAATCGAGGAAAATATAATTTTCTTTTTCATAGCTTGTCATTCCTTTTTGGCTACATTTTATTTTATACTTTCATTATAACATATTTATTGGACATTGCAAGTAAAAACTTTATTTTTAATAAAATATTTTTCGCAAATTTTAATTTATATCAATAAACCCACTCTTGCTTTGTAGGTATAAATCCACCTATATCAAAAAGTCTTTTGTTTGAAAGTGAAATTAGATTTATACCATAATTCAAAGCAAAGGCTTTTATATCATCATAGTTTTTATGAACCTTTACATCGCCACAAAATGCAAGAATATCATCAGAAAGCTTTCCGCAAGAACCTCCGATAAAGCCATAATTGTAGTCTTCTATTTCGATATATCCACTCTCTATTTTAAGTACATCAATGCTATTTTCAATACAAGCCTTGTATATTCCGTTATCTGAGGTTATAACGGCATTTTCTGCAACAACAGCAGTCGAACAGCGAGCATAACCTTGCTTAACTGAAATAATTTTAATAGAATTTTTCTTGCAATATTCTATAAGCTTATCATCAATAAATGATTCACGACATATCATTTTATCTCCTAAAATTACAGCATTAAGTGCTGTACAGCTTGGATACTTGCCAAAAATTATTTTTTTTGAAAGCGAAACATTATAGCCGAGAAAGCTTAATTTATCCGCAAGAACAGTATTATTTTTAGCGACAAGCAAATTATCATTGCACAAATGAATTATTGAAATATCGGTATGATACTTTTCAACACCACATATTTCAGAAAGCATATCAGATTCTATTATAGAAATTCCGAGCCTTTTAAGCTCATCTATAACAAACTTATATCTACCAGAAACTATAAGCTCCGAAACATTAAATTTCGGAAGATTTGGTTTTTCTACAAAAATTGATTTATTCATTAGACTAACCACCAATCAAAAAAGCTACGGTCTTTGCTTAATTCAAAGCAACCGTAGCTTTTTTATTATAAGTGCATTACACGGTCTTTAATCTCCTGTGTACGACCTTGATTCCAATATTGTGTGCCTATGTATCCACAAGTTCTTCTTGCAACATTCATCTTAGATTGGTCACGGTTGTGACAATGTGGGCATTCCCATACGAGCTTGCCGTCCTCATCTGTAACAATCTGAATTTCTCCGTCAAAGCCACACACTTGGCAATAATCGCTCTTTGTGTTTAGTTCTGCATACATAATATTATCATAGATGAACTTAATAACATCAAGAACAGCCTCAATATTCTGCTGCATATTAGGAACTTCGATATAGCTTATGGCACCGCCTGTTGAAAGTGCTTGGAACTTTGATTCAAAGCTAAGTTTTGTAAAAGCATCTATATCCTCTGTTACATGAACATGATAGCTATTCGTTATATAGTTTCTGTCTGTTACACCCTCGATAATTCCAAAACGCTTTTGCAAGCACTTTGCAAATCTATATGTTGTGCTTTCGAGAGGTGTTCCATATATACCAAAACCAATATTTGTTTCTTTCTTCCAACGCTCGCAAGCCTCATTCATATGCTCCATAATTTTTATCGCAAATGGAGTTGCTGACGGGTCTGTGTGAGATTTGCCTGTCATATACTTTACACACTCACAAAGTCCTGCATAACCAAGAGATATTGAAGAATAACCTCCATATAAAAGCTTATCTATCGGTTCTCCCTTTTTCAGACGAGAAATTGCACCATACTGCCATAAAATAGGTGCCGCATCTGAAAGCGTACCTTTTAATCTTTCATGACGGCACATAAGTGCATCATAGCAAAGCTCAAGACGCTTATCAAAAATATCCCAGAATTTATCAACATCTCCGCCTGATGAAAGTGCTACATCAACGAGGTTGATTGTTACAACGCCTTGATTAAATCTGCCGTAGAACTTATAGTTTCCATTTTCGTCCTTCCAAGGTGAAAGACAGGAACGGCAGCCCATAACAGGAAAGCAGTTACCCTCTTTAAGCTCTTTCATCTTCTTTTCGGAAATATAATCAGGAACAAGACGCTTTGCTGTGCATTTTGCAGCAAGCTCTGTGAGGTAATAATATTCTGAACCCTTTTCTATATTATCTTCCTCAAGGACATATATAAGCTTTGGGAATGCAGGTGTAATCCATACGCCCGCTTCATTCTTAACGCCCTCATAACGCTGACGAAGTGTTTCCTCAATAATCATTGCGAGGTCACGCCTTTCAGTAGCATTCTTAGCTTCATTAAGATACATAAATACTGTTACGAAAGGTGCCTGACCATTTGTGGTCATAAGAGTTACAACCTGATATTGGATAATCTGAACACCACGCTTGATTTCTTCACGAAGTCTGCGTTCAACAATATTTGAGATAACCTCCTCATCAAGTTTTCCATGAAGTTCTTCTACTTCTCTGAGAACATCTTTGCGGATTTTATTTCTTGAAACCTGTACAAATGGTGCAAGATGTGCAAGGCTAATACTCTGACCGCCATACTGACTACTTGCAACCTGAGCTATAATCTGTGTCGCAATATTACAAGCTGTTGAAAAACTATGTGGTTTTTCGATGAGTGTACCAGAAATAACTGTTCCATTCTGAAGCATATCCTCAAGGTTGACAAGGTCGCAGTTGTGCATATGCTGTGCATAATAATCCATATCGTGAAAATGAATTATACCTTCCTCGTGGGCTTTTACAATCTCTTTTGGCAAAAGCAAACGCTTTGAAATATCCTTACTGACCTCACCTGCCATATAGTCACGCTGAACGCTATTGACGGTGGGGTTTTTATTTGAATTTTCTTGCTTAACCTCTTCGTTATTACATTCTATAAGGCTAAGAATCTGATTATCAGTAGTATTTGCCCTTCTTACAAGAGTACGGTTATAACGATACTTAATATATCGTTTAGCAACCTTAAAAGCACCTTGCTCCATAATCTTTTGTTCAACCATATCTTGAATTTCTTCAACACTTGAGGCACGGTTTATAGAGCTGCATTTTTGCTCAACAGATGCAGCTATTCTGACAATCTGTTCACGAGAAAGCTCTTTGGAGGAATCATCTGCATTATTTGCTTTTGTAATTGCTGAAATAATTTTAGTTATATCGAAAACGACCTCTGTACCATTACGCTTAATAATTTTCATTTTAAATACTCCCTTAAAAAATCGCAATAAAAAAGCCTGCTTACAAACAGGCTTTCAGATATAAATCTAAGATATTCCCCTGCTTGTGATACAATATATAGTAGCACAATTAGAGAAAGCTGTCAATATATAGTTTTAACAAATTTTGATAAACCACAAAATGTAGAGTACCTTAATCAAAATGCGAACACAAATAACTATACAACAAATTTCGCTAAATAATTTTACTTCAAAGAAAATTAAAAAATAAATCTTAAATTTAAAACTCTTGATAGAAATAGTTTATTTAACAAGTTTATATTTGTAATTATTCAGTCATCGAAATAAAAGCACTCAAACCTCCACGCTTACCGTTTGTTGCTCTATGCGAAAATAGAAGGTCGCTATTGCATTTTGTGCAAAGGTCACTAACAAGAATATTTTCGGGCAATAAGCCCGCACTAAGCAAAGTTCTGCGGTTTACTTCCTTTAAATCGACAATGTGTTTTCCCCTGCCAAGTGATTTTGTAAAATATGCTGGACGCAAATCTATCATTGAGGCAAATTTCTCATAAACAGGTGTATCCACCTCGTAACAGCAACCACCTATCGCAGGACCTACAACTGCTATAATATCCTCTGGGTCGCAGCCGTATTCCTCTGTCATTCGCTCAACTGTGACCTGCCCCATTCGGCTTGCTGTACCTCTCCAGCCTGCGTGTGAAGTTGCGATAACATGCTTTTCAGGGTCAGCAAAAAGAAGCGGTGTACAGTCCGCATAATGCGTTACAAGCGTAACATTAGGCTCATTAGTCATAAGGCCGTCCACGCTGAGCATATCCTTAGGACGCTCAATTCCTATGCCACAATCCGCAGAAGTAACCTTGCGTACAAAGGTATGATGGTCCTGTGCAGAGCTTACAAGTGTTGAATAATCTAAGCCTACTGCATCGCACATAAGCTTATAATTCTTTCTGACATTTTCGTCAGAATCTCCTCTGCCGAATGCAAGGTTCATAGAATTAAATTCGTTATCACTAACACCGCCGATGCGTGTAGAAAATGCGTGCTTAACAAAGTCCAATTCAGAAAGATTTGGAAATGTTAAAAAGGCAACTCCGTTCACAAAATTTAAATTTGTATTATTGCTCTTGAATATCACATTCATTCTCCTAATACGATATTTGCAATATTTCGCAAAAAGTGTTATAATAGGTCGATAGATAGACAATAATACGCACTTTGGCGTTTATTTAAGATAAGGAAGATGATATTTATGATTAACCTAAATAATATAAAGCTGCCCTTTCAGAAAAAGCTTTTCGGCAACAATATTGAGCCAAAGTGCGAATATTGCTGTTTCGGTCGAGTTAAAGATGATGGAACTATTCTTTGTTACAGTGGCTCAACACCTCAAGAGGGCGGTTGTAAGAAATTTAAGTATGACCCTCTCAAGCGTGAACCGAATAAGCTCCCCCCTCTTCAGAAATACTCTCCCGAAGACTTTATGTTATAATTAAATTTTGGGCTTAATCCTTGTCTGCATCTGCGAAAACCTCATCAAGATGAGATGTGCAGTGTGGGCAGCGTGTAGCCTTAATATCAATCTCTGTCATACAGAAAGGACAAGTCTTGACGGCAGGCTCTTCTGCCTCCTCAGGCTTGTTTTTCTTTCCAAGCTTTGATAAAGCATTAAGTCCCTTAACAAGCAGAAAGATAACAAATGCCATAATGATGAAATTGATAACCGCTGTTAAAAACGAACCATACTTCACACTTACGCCGAAAATTTCAACAGACAAATCTGATAAATCTGTTTTTGCGACAAGTCCTATCAAAGGTGACATAATATCCTTTACCAGCGAATTAACTATCGCCTGAAATGCTGCACCTATGATAACACCAATTGCAAGGTCCATTACACTTCCACGAAGTGCAGATTCTTTAAATTCTTTAAAAAACTTTTTCACAGTATATCATACCTCTGAGTTTATGGGCGAGTAATATTCGCCCTTTATTTTTATACAAATTGGCGGCTAAGGCTGTCTACTGCATCATCGAAGTCTGCACGAGTTACAAGCACAGAAATTTGTGATTCACTTGTTGTGATAAGCATAATCTGTACATTTGCCTCAGCTAAGGTCTTGAATACCCTTGCAGCGACACCAGGAGCATTCTCCATAGCAACATCAACTATAGAAATAATGCAGTTTCCGCTCGAAACTATTGGCTTTACAGAGCCATCTTTGAGCTTAGATGTATACTCAACAGTTTTGATAAAATCATCGTCCTTGACAGTAAAGGCAAGAACTGAACGGTTACTTTTTTCTGAAAGTGAAATCATATTTACATCTACAGAAAGTTCTGCAATTTTTCCGAATACCTCACCTATAAACACCATATCACTCGGTACATTCATAAGTTTAATCAAGGTGACATCTTCACAGGTCTTAATAACAGGGTTAAATTTACTCAAAATAAACAGCTCCTTTCAAGTTATAACATTATAAAATTATGATTTAGTTTTGTGCAGAAAGCAAGTCACTCATATCGTACATTCCAGCAGACTGACCGTTCATATATACTGCCGCATTAACTGCTCCAACTGCAAAAACTGACTTTGAACGGGCAGAATGACTTATTGTGAAAAGCTCATCTGTACCTGCAAAAAGTACTTCGTGTTCGCCGACAATATTTCCACCACGAACAGCGTGGATGCCGATTTCACGCTTATCACGCTTTTTTCTGTATGCGTGGCGGTCATAAACATACTGTGCGTCATTTTTTGCGTACTCTGTTATTGCATCAGCTATCATAAGCGCTGTACCACTCGGTGCATCAAGCTTTTGGTTATGATGTTTTTCGATAATCTCTATATCAAAGCTTTCACCAAATACCTTAGCAGCTTTTTTGGAAAGTTCGATTAGAAGATTTATGCCGAGTGACATATTTCCTGAATAAAAAATAGCAATTTCCTTTGAAGCTTCCTTAATCTGTGCAACCTGTTCAGGACTATAACCTGTTGTGCAAATTACAGCAGGCAACTTCTTTTCAATGCAATATGCAAGCATATCATCAAGGCAGACAGGATTAGAAAAGTCGATTACTACATCGGCAGCTTCTGATATTTCTGCAAAACCGCTGTATACCGGAAATCCTAAGCCTTCTTTTTTTGCAATATCAACACCTGCAACAATTTCACAATCGGAACGATTATCAACAGCAGCAGCAATAGCTGCTCCCATCTTTCCGCAAGCTCCACAAAGAACTATCTTTGTCATCGTTTACACATCCTTTTATTTAAAAATCATAGTAAGCTAACACACTTCCCAAAAGAAACTTAAAAGTTTCGCTCGAGCCTTTTCTACACCAGCTTTGCTGGTGAAAGCTGCTCGCAGGGTTGAGGGACGGAGTCCCTCATGGGTTTTAAGGGCAACGCCCTTAACATTCTTTACTTCTGAGCGGCGGACTTTGTCCGCCGCTCAATTTTTTGTGTAAGCAACATTAGTCAAAAGGGGCGGACAAAGTCCGCCCCTTAGGGAGCAAGAGATGTTAAGGGCTTCGCCCTTAAAACCCACCAAAGGCTCTGCCGTAGGTGACTACCTTTGGAAACCGCAAGCCTTTAAAAAGGCTTGACCTAAACTTTAAGTATCTTAGAGAAGTACATTAACTTATCGGTAGTTTAGTTCTCCGCATGAATAAACTTCCCAATCCGCATATTGACAGCGGCGGCTCGCCGCTTAAATAAGGCCGTATTCAACGAGAGTCTTTCTCAATGCCTCGTGACCGCTTTCGCTCATAGCAGTAAGTGGCAAACGACAATCTCCGCAGTTGAAGCCGAACATATTCATAGCTTCCTTAATCGGAATAGGGTTGACATCTGAGAAAAGCATATCCATAAGCTTAATGTATTTTTTCTGCATCTCAAATGACTTCTTGAAATCACCTGCAAGTGCAGCAGCTACAAGCTCGTGGCTTTCCTTAGGGCAGATATTTGCAAATACGGAAATAACACCCTTACCACCCATAGCTGTAATTGTGAAAGCCTGACTATCCTCGCCTGAATATATATCAAGGTTATCTCCGCAAAGAGCCATTGTGCGTACAAGTGCTGATGTATCGCCGTTAGCTTCCTTTGTAGCCTTGATATTTGGGTGCTTGGAAAGCTCGTAATATGTTTCCGGCTTAATGTTACAGCCTGTTCTTGATGGAACATTATAAAGAATAATCGGAATATCAACATTATCTGCAATAGCTGTATAGTGGCGAATAAGTCCTGCCTGAGAGGTCTTATTATAATATGGTGTAACGGAAAGAATAGCGTCTGCACCAACAGTCTGAGCATGCTTTGAAAGCCCTATTGCGTAGTTTGTGTCATTGCTTCCTGCACCTGCAATAACAGGTACACGATGTGCAACCTTCTTAATAGTGTATTCGATAACCTCGCAATGCTCCTCGTTATTGAGAGTTGCGGATTCACCTGTTGTACCACAGGTTATAATTGCATCAGTACCATTTTCGATTTGGAAGTCGATAATTCGTCCAAGTTCGTCAAAGTTTACTGAACCATCGGGATTCATAGGTGTAATAATAGCAACGCCTGAACCCTCAAAAATGTGTTCTGACATAGTATCACCCCGTTTATAAATTTTAGATTTATAGAATTAATCAGTCAAAGTAACCTTCTGCTGCAAGAAGCTCTGCAAGAAGAACTGCACCGCCTGCTGCACCTCTAAGAGTATTATGTGACATACAAACAAACTTGTAAGTATACTGTGTATCCTCTCTGAGTCTGCCTACAGAAATAGCCATACCGTTTTCAAGAGTTCTTGCTGATTTAATCTGTGGTTGGTCTGGCTCTCTGAAATAGTGGAGGAATTGCTTTGGAGCACTTGGAAGCTGAAGCTCTTGTGGCTTACCGCTATAAGATTCCCAAGTTTCGATAATTTCCTCAACTGATGGCTTTTGCTCAAGCTCTACAAAAACTGCCGCTGTGTGTCCATCACTTACAGGAACACGGAGGCACTGTGCTGTGATTGCAGGAGTATTAGTCTTAACGATTTCACCGTTTTCGATTTTACCCCAAATCTTGAGTGGCTCTTGCTCAGATTTTTCTTCCTCGCCACCGATATATGGGATAAGGTTATCTACCATTTCAGGCCAACGCTCGAAAGTTTTTCCTGCACCTGAAATTGCCTGATATGTGCAAGCAAGAACCTTCTTAACACCATACTTGAGAAGTGGGTGTATAGCAGGAACATAGCTCTGAAGTGAGCAGTTAGATTTAACAGCAACAAAGCCCTTCTTTGTTCCAAGACGCTTTCTTTGAGCCTCGATAATTTTAAGATGCTCATCATTGATTTCTGGGATAATCATAGGCACATCAGGTGTAAAACGGTTAGCACTGTTATTAGAAACAACTGGGCACTCTGCCTTCGCATAAGCTTCTTCCAAAGCCTTGATTTCGTCCTTCTTCATATCAACAGCACAGAATACGAAGTCAACCTTAGATGCGACTTCTTCTACATTTGCAGCATCAAGGATAACCATATCTTCCATAGCCTTTGGAATAGGTGTTGTCATAGCCCAACGGTTAGCAACTGCCTCTTTGTATGTTTTGCCAGCTGAACGAGCACTTGCTGCGAGAGCAACAACATTAAACCAAGGGTGGTTCTCAAGAAGTGTGGCAAAACGCTGACCAACCATACCTGTAGCACCAATAATACCTACATTGTACTTTTTCATAATAAAAAACTCCTTTTATATTACCTGATGGCAAAAAATTTCATTATCCCGAATAAAAGAGCAACAAAAAACCGGTTCATAAAAAACCGGTTCATACTTCTGATATTATTAAGCTGCCTCTATGATATATAAAGATAGCTCTCCACCATAAGTATGATGACAGCCATATGGAGATGTTCCACACAGCCAGCGAAAGGTTTTGCCATAGCCCTACGCTTCGGCGATAATTCTATTCGCAAGGTATCTCAGATTTCGGAACTCTCCTCCTTGCTACACGAATTAACGCACCTCTATCCCGGAATTTAAAAATTCTTACAATTCATAATATATCATTTATACGACTTTGTGTCAACCTTTTTGAAGCAACTTTAGAAAGAAGTTTTTGTTATTATAAAATAGTAAAAATCAAAATTTTATTTTGTACAATATTATTTACAAAACTTCATAAATATGATATACTAAAATAAAAACAATGTATATTTTAGGGGGTTAATATGATTTGCGAATCTTGTGGTGATAATAGTGGCAAATATAATTTGTGTAAAAAATGCTATTACCTTTTTAAAGATGGTAAACTTATCAAATGTGAAAAATGTGGCAAATGGCATAGTCCAAATTCAAGTTGCGAAAGTTCCTCAATTCAAAGTAATGACGCACAACAATCTCAAAAATTCATTTATAATCCTAAACCATCACTCATTACTGAAACTGAAAAAGGATTTTATAATGTAATTAAAGAGCTTATTCCTGATAACTACTTGCTTTTTCCACAGATAAATCTTGCGGCTGTCATTTCTAAAGATGACGATTCTTCTCATTTTCAAAATGAGCTTTTCAGAAATATAGATTTTCTAATTACAGACTCTGAGTTTAAACCACTTATATTTATTGAAATAAATGATTCTTCTCATAATTCAAATCAGCGTAAAGAGCGTGACCAAAAAGTACATAATATATGTGAGGAAGCAGGCATTCCAATAATCACTCTTTGGACATCTTATGGTGTAAACAAAGAATATATCAAGAAAAGAATAGATACTACTCTTTCGGAATTACCTATAAAAAGAATTGCTCACAGCAAGCCTACAGAAAACAGTCAAAAAACTCAGAAAAATTCAGGTGGCTGTTATGTTGCAACCTGTGTATATGGCTCATATGATTGCCCACAGGTTTGGACTTTAAGACGATTTAGAGATTTTAAGCTAAGCAAATCTTTTCTTGGAAGATTGTTTATCAAAACATATTATAAAATTAGCCCAAAAATAGTTAAGCTCTTTGGGAAACAAAAATGGTTCAAGGTTTTTTGGAAGAAACGACTGGATAAAATGGTTTTCAGACTACAAAAGGATGGATATGAAAATACACCTTACTATGATAGATAATTACAGCTTTTTCTTAAAAAACGATAGGATTTCTGACCAGATTTCGTCCTGAAAGAAATGCTCATCTGCGTGGTCTGCCCCATCAATCGCAATAAGCTCTACATCATTACCAAATGAATTTAATTTTTCATAAAGTTCCTCACCTTGCGAAAATGGCACTGTATTATCATTTGTACCATGAATAATAAGGCTTGCTGGCAAATTTTCTCTTACAAAATTTACTGGTGATGACTCTAAGGCGGATTTTTTATTTGAAAGTTCTGCTCCAAGCATAAGCTTTTCTGCTGAGACAGGATTTGCATTCATAAACTTAGCAAGATTTGTCGGCGGATACCACATACAAGCCGCCTTGACCTCACTTGAGCAATCAAGATAAGCTCCGACATCAAGCGATTTATCGTTATCAAACGCTGCCATAGCTGTAAGATAACCACCAGCAGAATCTCCCATTATGCCTATCCTTTCAATATCTATATGATACCTTTCAGAATGTGCTTTTAAATATCTTATACCAGCTTTCACATCTTGAATCTGAGATGGATAAGAAGCTTCATTACTTGTTCTATACTGAACACTCGCAACAACGAAGCCCTCTAAAGCAAGCTTTGAAAGATAAGCCATATGAACAGATTTATCCATAGAAAGCCAACCGCCACCACATATCCATACAATACAAGGATATTTCTTTTCGGTATGTTCTTCTGGAAAAATTATATCAAGCTTTAAATCCATTCTTGCGTGTCCGAACCAGTAATCAATCTGTGCATAACTTAAATTTGTTACAGTAATATATTGGGGTTTTGTCGGATTTATAGAAATAGTTCTTTTCATAAAAATATCCTCCTTATTTCATAGGCTATTTCAATATATAGATTATATCACTAATGTTAGATTATGGTCAATAGTAACTAAGTATATTTATATTATTAGCAAAATTTATCTATTATATCAATTAAATCGACTATAAAAATGCCACAACTCGCTTTAATTTGAGTTGTGGCATTACCATTATTTTATTTATAAAATAAATCCATATTTCTCATAAATAATTTTGAAGGTCTGTGTCCACCATTCATAACTGTTTTATCAGTTTCTACTACATAATCAGCTATTTTTCTGCGAAAATTAGGTTTAACAAGCTCTTTATTTAAAATAATCTCAAAAACCTCTTGTAAATCTGTTAAAGTAAAATAAGTTGGCATTAAATCAAAAGCTGTTCTTAAATCAAATTCTAATTTTTGCCTCAGTTTATTTAGAATACAAGTTAAAATTTTTGAGTGGTCGAACGCTAAAGCATCAGATTTAATTATACTATACTCAATTTCTTTATGATAATTTTTATATAGCCTTTTCTCTTGAATAATAGCAGTAATCTTTTCTTTTCCTTTTAAATTAAGCTCATATGTTGTTATACTTTTTCTGTCATCTTTTGTGCGTTCATAGCCATCACCTACTATGTTGAGTGAAATGTCGAACCATTCTGCTTCTTTGGCATCTCCACCAGCGTGGATATTTTCCATAAGTTCCTTATCTTCACTATTGATAAGAGCCATAAAAGCTTGTGAAATTATCCAACCACGAGGGTCTCTACCCTCTTCATCAAATGTTCCGCACATTTCAATATAAGCTTGTTGTGTACCTGTTTCCTCTAATAGCTCACGCCTTGCCGCTTGATTGATAGTTTCTCCCTTTCTCACAAAGCCTCCAGGCAATGCCCATAGATTTTTAAAGGGTTCTTCTCCTCTGCGAATAAGCAATACCTTTAATTTTTTTGAAGGAAGCTTTCTGCAATCTACTATTTCTGTATCAGGAACAACAGTAAAAACTGCTATATCTGTTGCAATAGACGGTCGTTCATAGCTTTCAATATTATATGTCGAAAGAAATTCATTTAAATTACTCATTGCTTATCACCAAACAAAAATTCTTCAAATTCAATTTCTGATGGCAAACGCAAATCTCCTCTCGGACTTACTGAAACTGTACCAACCTTAACACCATCTGGCATACAGTTTCTCTTGAATTGCTGTCTGAAAAATCTTGTATAGAATACATTCTGCCATTTTTTTATTTCCGCATCATCAAATTTATATTCATCACTTTGCTTTACAGCAGTCTGACAAAGCTCGAATATTTCATTTGGCTTCATTCCATAACGCAAAGTGTAATATAAGCAAAAGTCGTGCAAAATATATGAACCTACTGTATCCTCAGTCTTTTGTGCAATAGTTCCGTCCGCATTAGGAGGAAGCAATTCAGGGCTTACCGGAGTATCTATAATATCCTCTATAACTTCATCTATACCATCAAAACCATTTCTGTCAAGATGATGTCCGATTTCATCAACAAGCGTTCTGACAAGTGTTTTGGGGATACTTGTATTTACAGCATACATACTCATATGGTCACCGTTATAGGTACACCAACCAAGTGCAAGCTCGGATAAATCACCTGTACCAATGACAAATCCGCCCTCTTTATTTGCAACATCCATAAGAACTTGTGTGCGTTCACGAGCCTGGCAGTTTTCATAGGTTATATCGTGTATGCTTTCATCGTGTCCAATATCTTCAAAATGTTGTCTTGTCGCTTTTACTATAGAAATTTCTCTTATATCACAACCAAGCTTCTCCATAAGAGTAATAGAATTACTTTTTGTGCGTTTTGTTGTACCAAAACCTGGCATAGTAATTCCTACAACTGTTTTTGGTGGAAGATTAAGATTTCTTACCGCCTGTGCTGCAACGAGCAAGGCAAGCGTCGAATCAAGACCACCCGAAACGCCTATAACCACGCATTTGCTTTTAGTTGCTTCCAGTCTTCTTTGTAAGCCTGCTACCTGCATATTGAAAATAGAAGTACAGCGTTCAAGTCTATTTTTTAATGGAACAAAAGGTGTCATAGAAACCTTTGCAAGAATCTCATTTTTCTGCATAAGCTTCTTATTGCATATGATTTTTACAAAATTTCTTCCGTTAAACATTCTTTTACAATCAGCAAATGATTTATTTGCTATTCTGTCATGGCGGATTTTGGTGAGACTGAAGTCACGAATCAGAATACCGCTCTCGAATGGCTTAATTTCTCCGAGAAGTTTGCCATTTTCATACATAAGATTATGTCCGCTGAAAACTATATCTGAAGTCGATTCGTATATTCCCGCTGAAGCATAGGCATAACCGCAAAGACAGGTTGAGGAAATATTTCCTATAAGATTGCGTCTATATTGTTCTTTACCTATAACTTCGTTAGACGCTGAAAGATTAAGAATAATCTCTGCACCATTTATGGCAAGAATACGGCTTGGTGGAATAGGTGTCCACGCATCTTCGCAAATTTCAATACCGATTTTTACGGATTTACCCTTTTGCCCAAGCTCTATTATAAGATTGTTTCCAAAAGGAACTGTCATATCTCCTATTTCTATATTTTCAAAATCATATTCTCTTGCACCGAACCATCTTTTTTCATAAAATTCACCGTAGTTAGGAAGATATGTCTTTGGAACAACAGCAATTATTTTGCCATTTTGAATAAAAGCTGCACAGTTATACAATTCACCTGAAACTTCTATTGGCGCACCGACAACTAAAGCCGAACCATTTTTTCCGAAGCTTTCAGTAAATTTGGTCAAAACCATAAGACCACTTACTGTGTTATCAAGCAAGTTTCTGTTTTCAAATAAATCCGCACAGGTATAACCTGTCAAAGAAAGCTCTGGCATAAGAATTATGTCTGCTTTATCTGCATATTCCTTATAGATACTCTTTATCTCATCACAGTTTTTTGTTACATTTCCGATATGAACTCTCGGAGAAGCTGTAAGAACTCTAAGCAAATTTTCCATAGTAAAAACCTTTCTATTTAGAATTTATCTCCATACATCAGCTTTCTTATATCCGCAAGAGATTGCTCTCTTACGATTTTTCCGTCCTTGAATACAGTTTCGAGAAGGTTATTTTCTTTTGGAATGTCTTGGCTTGTATAGCCGTCTTTAAAGGTAAGATTTCCATTTTCATCACGATATACAAAACACAATCCTTTTTGGCTCCTTTTGAATCCGCCCTCTTTTGGATTTTTAAAAATAGGAATAGGCTTGCCATCAACCTCACAATAAGTAGCTTTAATGCAAGAACTGAAGGTATCTCTTGTAAATGGCTTTAAGATTCCATCTTCTTCTATGCACTGCATACTAAAGCTGCCAACTCCAAGCGAAACATTACTGCAAGCAAAGCCATTCTCAATGAGAATTTTATAAATTTCTTCGCAACGCTGAACAGTAATGCTATCACCATAAATAGCCTTAACATGAGGGTCTAAAACCTTATATCCCTTAGAATTGATTGTTCCGCCGAAAATATCCCAAAGCTTGAAAGCTGTTTTTGTTACCACCTCAACACAATCACCACTATCGCCTCTCATAAACATACAACCATTATGCTCAAGAATTTCTTTTTTAAGCTGAGGAAGTACATTATCTATTATATTCCAATAATCATAAGAATCAAGTACCGCAGAGAAACTTGTATTAGGATAAATTTCTGTAAGAAGTCTGCGGAGGAGAGTTATTTCATCTCCATCAACTGCATAATTACTGCACATAACAGAATGTTCTGTACTTACCGCACCAAATGCGACAGGTTCTTTTTCACAATCACAGTTATAAATCTGCTCTAAGAACGGAATTACTGGAACTGTTGCAGTATTCAAGAAAGATAAGCACCAACCAGCACTTGATTTAACTGCGGACTGCAAGCTTTCCTGACCTCTGAATGAGAAATCACCAATAGCTCTTGCACGAGGAATATTATCATCTACTGAAATATCATAATATTTATTGATAATATCACGATATGTTGCACCAACAGTTGCACTAAGCATAGGGTGCCACATTTCTGCACTTATAAGAGATTCTAACGCCTGTGGAAGCCATGCAAAATCCGGGTGAGTATTACTGATTTCAAACATAGGAACATGCATAGGAACTTTTGTACCCTCTGGTAAAGCTTTGATTTCAATAGGTAAGTATCCGAGCTTATGGAGCTTTAAAATCTTTTTACTGCTGAATGCCTCTTTACCAAGTGTTGCATTCAAAACTCTTTCATATTCTCCCACTACCTCATCAAGTGGCAAAGAGAAAAATTCATTATTGAAATAATCTATAAGATATACCTTTATAAATGCCTGTAAGCCGAACATTACAACCTTATCCCACATTTTTACTCTGCTCATACGAGGTGTAAAGTAAGAAACGGATTTTTCAATTTTCTTCGGTAGCATATCCGAATGAACAGCCTTATAAAAATCTATCAGAAGCATTGGGTTAGTGTTTTTCATAACTTTAGTCCTTTCTCAAAATCAAAGGGTTACTATCTCTATTTTCTTATTTTCACAGTTATAAATACTGTCTGTTGTATAAATTTTATTAATAAGCTCGCAATTTATCAATTTGCCATTCAGTATTGATTTTTCACAGTGCGATATAAATAGATAAATCTTCTTTGCACCAAGCTCTGTAAGCTTTTGTGCTGAAAAATAGAATGTTCCACCAAAAGAGCATATATCATCTACAATAAGAACATTATTCCCCTTGATTCTATCAACTTCACCTGAAACAGATAAGCTCTTTATCTGCCCTGTACTCCAATCACGATTTTTAATTCCGAAACAATACGGGAGCGGAATCATTCCACTGTATCTCTTGCTTGCTCCCTCATCAGGATAAAACATAAGTGGATTTTCTGCATTATCTCCTTTGATTTTCTCAATAACCTTATAGATATATTCTTTTGGAGATACAAGCTTTACATTATCAATAAGTGCAAGACTTACATTTGAGTGAGCGTCTAAAACTCTTACTTCGCTAAAGCTCAGGCTATTGAGCATCTGTGCAAAGTATTTGAGGGTAAATACATCTTCATCATTCTTTACTCTATCCTGTCTTGCATTTGGAATATACGGCATATCAAGAATTATATTCTTAAAGCCTGATGCCTTAATATTATTTGTAAGAAAATAAAGTGCTACAAGCTCCTCGTTATTTTCGTAATTCCACTTAATTGTAATGCTATCATCACAAGCAAGCTCTTTTATATTACTCTTTAAAAGAAGTGTTCCGTCTGGGAAGTGTCCTAACTCGATTTGTTTGCCATTAATCTTAATCATGAATAACCATTCCTTTCCATCATTTAACTGAAATCTGACACATTTTCATTGCATTAAGTGCATTTATATGGCTTTCTGGTGTAACGCCTGCACAACAGTTTTCTAAAACTTCTATCTCAACTTCTGGCAAATTTGCTTTAATAAGCAAAGCGTTGGATATAATGCATATATCTGTACATAATCCAGCAAGAGTTACTTTTTCAAGCTCTTTATTATTCTTTAAATATTCTGTAAGTTCAGTTGATCCAAAAGTTATTTTATCAAAAATCTTAGTTTCAGGTTTTATCAGATTTTTTAGCTTGCTGTTGATTTGCCAGCCATTTGTTCCCTTGATGCAATGTGGAATAGGAAGTTTTTTACCTTCTTGAGTATCTGCATAATTTTTAAAATGAGTATCACGAGTGAAAACTACTTCACCTTCAAAGCTTTGAATTACTTGATAAACATTTTCAATTATTGCCGGAGCCTCTTTTGTACCAAGTGCTCCATCAATAAAATCATTCTGCATATCAATTACTACAAGAACATTTTTACTCATAGACCCGCTCTCCTTTATTACTTATTATATATTCGATAATAAGATTATAACTCTATAATTTATAGCTGTCAAGTACTTTTTATTATAAAAATTATAAGTTTCAACTTTTATTTTAATATAAAAAATGCACCAAGCTTATAAAAGCTCAGTGCATCTTAATAACCTTTTAATAAGTTATCTCTTGCTAAAATACTTCTTGAGATTCTCAGGTTCTTTTGTCTGGCAGAAATCATTTGCTGATGCTGTGCCACAAGCCATCTTTGCTGATTTTATAGCAAGAAATTCAACAATCTTCTTAACATTTTTCTTTGCTGACATAAGATTTTCTCCTTTCCTTTAGTATTATTTCAACCAATATAGCCACATCAACAACTATAATAGTAGGTAATACAGCTAATACTGAATCAAAACCAGTTTCATAATATATAAACATAGATAATATAATTTCTATGAAAGTTATTGAAATGGAGATTATCTTAAATTTTAATCTATCGGATTTATCAATCTTTTTATTTTCATTTTCAACAGGTGAGAATATTGCCATAATAATAAATGAAACTACAAATACACCTATATGAATTATAATATTATATTCCATAAGATACTTTATATATAGTTTACTTGTTATAAATACAAGTAAAGCAGATATAGCAAAAACTGTATTACACCTAATATATGTCTGTGCATGATAGCCACCCGAAAAAAATCTTATTAAAGAAAGTGATACCATAAAAATTATGCTTTCAATAACACTTTTAAATAATATTCCCATTGTAAGCACCACTATGGTTCCAATTAAAGATGAAATCATAAGCTCAATTCCATATACATAAATGCTCATAGGATATTTACTTTCTTCATCAAACAATGAATTAGCTATATTTTCTGAAATTGTATGTAACATTTTCTCATCACCTAAATTAATTATATACATAATTTAGTTCTTTTTTAATAAGTGATGAAAAATACACTTTTAAGGTTGATTTTGTACAAAACTGTCGATATTTAAAAAAAAGGGGCTGTGAAAAAACAGCCCCCATGATGGGCTCTCGACCCTGTGAGCATTTTTCAAAGGCTTGAACGAAGCTTTTAAGTTTCTAAGATAAGCCATTAGATAAAACTACATATTTAGACAAATTTTTCTTATTTAATTTGTTTTGTATATTGAAAATCTTGTTAAATTATGATATATTAAATTATATAAATATTGCAACATAATCACATTATTAAATAATTTAGAGGTGTTATATTATGAAAAAGAAAATACTTGCAATTATTTTTTCTGCTCTTGTTGCGCTATCAATACCTTCAGCTTTAGTCGGTGCATACTATAATCTTCCACTAGATGTCGGCAACTTCAATGATTATGGCGGTGGTGGCGATTGGGGTGGTACCACTGATTATGGTGGTACTACTGATTATGGTGGTACTACATACTCAAGCAGTAGTGTTTCAGATGACCCAGAGGGTCTCATCATTGCTGCAGTTATTTTTATTGGTATTATAGTAATATCTATCATTTCTAATAATCGTTCTAAAAACAAAAGCAACAATGAGAATACTTCTTACAGTTCTTATGAAACACCTGCTCAATATATGCCTGCTGATTGCACAAACAAAATTACTGAATTTATCAAGCAAAGTGATATAGATTTCAATACAGAAAAGTTTATTGCATGGAGCAAAAACATCTTTATTACGCTACAAACTGCCTGGAGCGAGCGTGACTGGGAGAAAATCCGTACTATCGAAAAGGAAGAGCTTTTTGAACAGCATAACGCTCAACTGCAGGAATATATTCGTCTTGGCAGAATAAATTGCATTGAAAGAATAAATGTTAACCAGGCATTCTTACATAAGTATGTTCGTGACGAGAATTTCGAGCATTTGACTGTTTGTATGAAGGTCAGAATGATTGACTATATCATTGATGAAAAATCAGGTAAGCTCCTTAAGGGTAACAAGGACAATGATGTATATATGACATATCTCCTTATATTTACAAGACGCAAGGGTATTAAAACTACACTTATCAATGGCGTTATCTCTAATTCTTGTCCACATTGTGGTGCTCCTGTTGATTCTGCAAGTGCTGGCAGATGTGAATATTGTGGCAGCATTGTTCATTCTGGCGAATATAACTGGGTTCTCTCTGATATGCAGGCAGTTAAACCAGGCTTCAAAAATGATAACCGTGGTATAATTCTTTTAGATAACAATAATATTCAGAACTGATTGGAGTAAATTTAATGAAAAAGAAAATCCTTGCAATTATACTTTCATCAATAATAGCACTTTCACTTCCTACGGCAATGATTGCCGAAGCATACGATATTCTGCCTGTTGATGTAGGTAATTATCACAGATATAATAACAAGAAAAAAAGTTCCTCATCAAGAAGCAGGTCAAGGTCATCTTCGAGAAGTAGTTCAAGGAGTAGATCAAGTTCGTCTTCAAAAAACAGTAAACCTGATTCGTCTTCAAGCAGAAGCTACAGCAATTATTCTGGCAGTGTTTCAAAAAGCTCAAAATCTTCTATTGACCTTTCTAATCCAGAAGATATTGTAATAACTGTTGGAGCAATAATATTTATCATAGTTTTGATTTTGTTTTTTACTAAAACATGCAAAGGCAAGAAGAAAAAGTCAGAAAATAACTCCAATAAAATTATTCCATACGATTTCACACCTCAAATCGCAGGATTTATTCAGCAGAATGATACAAACTTTAATGCTGGGCAATTCCTTGAGTGGAGCAAAAATATCTTTGTCACTCTACAAACAGCTTGGACTCAGCGTGATTGGGAAAAGATTCGTACTCTTGAGAAAGAGGAACTTTTTGAACAGCATAATACACAGCTACAAGAATATATCCGCCTTGGCAGGATAAATGTTATAGAGAATATCAATGTTTCAAACGCTTATCTTCATAAGCTTGTAATTGATGATAATTACGAACACTTAACAGTAAGTATGTTTGTAACTATGAATGACTATATCATTGATGAAAAATCTGGCAAGGTTCTTATGGGCAATAAGAAGGAGGTCTTTGATACTATCTATCAGCTTACATTTATAAGAAGAAAGGGTATCAAAACTGCTTTTGCCAATGGTGCTATTGCAAATGTCTGCCCACATTGTGGTGCGGCTGTTAATTCCGCAAGTGCTGGCAGATGTGAATACTGCGGAAGTATCATTCATACAGGCGAATTCAACTGGGTTCTCTCTGATATGGAAGGTGTTGAAGATGGCTTCTACAACGATAATCGTGGCATAATCATATTGAATAATAATCAGAATTGATAGGAGAAAATCTGAATTAAAATGAAAAAGAAAATTCTTGCGGTTGTTCTTTCGGCGATATTAGCACTTTCCTTTCCTACGGCAATGGTTGCTGAGGCATATTACAACCTTCCACTTGATGTTGGTAACCACCACAGCCATAGTGGTGGTTCTCGTTCCCGTTCAAGTGGTTCTCGTTCAAGTGGTTCTCGTTCAAGTGGTTCAGGTTCGGGAGTTAATGACCCTATCACGGCAGGTATTTTTATTGTAATAATTGCGGGTGTATTCATCTATGGTATATGCAAGAAAACTTATCATAAGACTTTTTCTAAAAATAATATGCCTTATAATGCTAACCAACAAATTACAGAATTTATGAGAGTAAATGACCCAAATTTCATTACAGAAGGCTTTCTTGGCTGGAGTAAGGAAATTTTCGTTACACTTCAAACCGCCTGGGCTCAGCGTGATTGGGAAAAGATTCGTACCCTTGAGAAAGAAGAACTTTTTGAACAGCATAACACACAGCTACAAGAATATATCCGCCTTGGCAGAATAAATGTTATAGACGAAATCAAAGTTTTAGATGCCTACTTACATAAGCTTGTAATTGATGAAAACTTTGAGCATCTTATAGTAAGCCTAAGGGCAACTATGCTTGACTATATAATTGACGAAAAAACAAAAAAAGCCATTATTGGCAATAAAAAATCTTATTTTGATACTATCTATATGTTGACATTCACAAGACGAAAAGGCGTTAAAACAAATATAGTTAATGGTTTTGTCGCAAATATCTGTCCTCACTGTGGTGCTACTGTAAATTCTGCAAGTTCGGGTAAATGTGAATATTGCGGAAGTATTATTCATACAGATGAATTTAACTGGGTTCTCTCAAATCTTGAATCTGTTGATGTAAATTTTGTAAATGACAACCGTGGCATAGTTTTCCTTGATGGTACAAATCAATATTAATTTTAGGTGTAAAAGGTGTAAAAAATGAAAAAAATACAAAAGAAAATTCTTGTAGTTATTCTTTCGGCGATAGTGGCGTTCTCTATGCCTACGGCATTAGCCGTTGACGCTTACTATAATCTTCCTCTCGATACTGGCAACCATCATCGTTACAGTGGTGGTTCTCGCTCCCGTTCTCGTTCTCGCTCTAACTCTCGTTCCCGCTCTCGTTCTTATTCATCATCTGGTAGAAGTAGTTCATCATCAGGTTCTTCTGAAATTGACCAAAAAACAGCTATAATTTTGGTAATAGCATTTTTAGTTATATTCGTTTCAGTATTTGGTCTTATAATTTGGTGTGTAAAACAACCAGATAAAAAATCTAAAAAATATAAGAACATTCCTCCTATGTTTCCTTATAATGCTACTGAGCAAATTACTGAGTTTATTAAGCAAAATGATGAGAATTTTGACACAGAACAATTCTTGTTATGGGCTAAGAACATCTTTATTACTATTCAGACCGCTTGGGCTCAGCGTGATTGGGAGAAAATCCGTACTATCGAAAAGGAAGAACTTTTTGAACAGCATAACACACAGCTACAAGAATATATCCGCCTTGGCAGAATAAATATTATGGAAAATATCAATGTCATAGACGCCTACTTGCATAAACTTGTCATAGATGAGAACTTTGAAAACCTCACAGTAAGCCTGAGAGCAACTATGAATGACTATATTATAAATGAGAAAAATGGCAAGGTTCTTATGGGCAATAAGAATGAAGTTTTTGATACCATCTATCAGATGACATTCACAAGACGCAAAGGTATAAAAACTAATCTTATAAATGGTCTTATTGTTAATGTTTGCCCACATTGCGGTGCTACTGTTGAATCTGCAAGTGCAGGAGTATGCCAATATTGCGGAAGCGTTGTTCATTCTGGAGAGTTCAACTGGGTTCTCTCAAATCTTGAATCTGTTGACGAGCATTTCGTTGATGATACGAGAGGAATAATCTTTAGTAATAATTAAATTTAATAGGGGTATATAAAATTGAAAAAGAATATTTTTGCCATTATCCTTTCTATGATATTAATATTTTCGCTTCCTATAACAATGGCTGTTAAAGCATATGAACTTCCTTCCTATGTAAGTAATAGCTATGAAAATTATAATCAATCTACTGCTGATTATAATTTGTCCCAAGTTCGACGCATTCGTTCTCGTTCTCACTCTCACTATCGTTCACATTCATCAAGCAGTAATTCAACTAATTCAATCGATTTAGCAATATATTGTATAGCTGGACTCATAGTACTCGTTTTTACATTTATAACTTTTAAAATAAATAAGAAAAAATCGACAAAGGTTTATAAAAATATTCCACCTATATTTCCACATAATGCTAATATGCAAATCGCCAAATATATATACAAAAAAGATGAGAATTTCAATTTAGAAAAATTTCTTAATTGGGTCAAAAATATCTTTTTAACCCTTGAAAACGCTTTTTCACAGAGAGATTGGCAGAAAATTTTTACATTTGAATCAAAAGAACTTTTTGAGGAGCATAATGCTCAGATACAAGAGCTTATTAGCCTTGGCAGAGTAAATATTAAAGATAATATCAATATTATAGATGCTTATCTTCATAAATTAGTTATAGATGGAAACTCTGAAAATCTCACTGTAAGCATTAGAGCAACTATGAATAATTATATTGTAGATGAAGCATCTGGCAGCATTATTACTGGAAAAAAAGAAGAAGTTTTTGATACCATTTATCAGATGACCTTCGTTAGAACTAATGGTATCAAAACCACAATTATAAACGGTGAAAGTATCACTAAAATCGAAAAATCCGACTGGACTCTCACAAAATTTGAACCTGTTGATAATAATTTCGTTGATGATATTAGCGGTATAGTCTTTAATAACAATAATAAATTCTAAATCAGAGGTTAGTATATGAAAAGAAAAATTCTATTGACACTTCTCACAATTATTTTTTGTTTGGGAATATTTAGTCTTAGTGCTTATGCCTCGAACTATGAAATAACTGACATAACAAGATATACTGTTCATAGTTCATCATCAGATGACCTATCAGGCGTTTGGACTTTATTGATTGTATTTATTGCCGTTGGTGGATATTACTTCATAAAATATCAGTACCAAAAAACCAAAGATGATAATGCTGGTGAGAGATTTATTCGTGAAAGAGATAAGCAAATGGCTCAGATAAATTCTAACAACTTTGGTGAACCAAAGAATTTAACTGAGCAAATCTCTAATGAGATTCGCAAAAATGATGAAAATTTCAGCGGAGATAGATTTATATGGTTTGCAGAAAATTATTTCATAGCATATAAAGATGCTTTTGGAGAAAGAAATCTTAAACTTATAGAAGACCTTACCACAGAAGATATATTCTTTGATGATAAAAAAATAATTGAAGACGATATTGAAAAGGGCATTGCTCATATATGCAACAGAATAAACTTTCAAACAGATTATATCTATCGCTATGAATATAATGATAAATTTGAATATGCAAGCCTTTACATAAAAGCTAAAGCTGTTGAATATATAGAAGATATTGCAACAGGAGATTCTATTCACGGCAATAAAAATATGGATAACTTTATTATTTATAGTATGACACTAAGGCGTAAACTTGGAGAAAAAAGTTTTATAGGTAAAGGCGTTTCAAGTTGCCAGTGTCCGAACTGTGGCTCTAATATTGATGCGGTTATTGCTGGAAAATGTAGATTCTGTGGTCAAACTGTCAAAACAACAAATTCAAGCTGGAAAATTTCAGCTCTAAGAAAAACTCAAATTGGAACAGACCTCGGTATGTCTGGAATATTTAGAATAACTTAAAGGGAGTACTTGTAAATGGGGCTTTTTGATAAAGATGACTATGATGATGTAAACCTTGAATCTCTCGATGGTCTTGCTTATGACGAATTAAATCAAAAACTACACGAATATAATAAGGCAATGGCTAATGAAGATAAAGACATAATCGAAGCAAAAAAAGAAAAGAAAAAAAAATCAAGCTATATTTTTTCTATAATTTTTACTATATTTATTATCTTAAATATAGCATTTTATTTTTATATTAGTATAAACTATGAAGAGCTTTATTTTAAATATTATCATTCTTATCCAACAAACAAAAGCAATGGTGATATTCTTAATCTTGGTTTTGCTATACTTATGCCAGCTATTCCATATATAGCAGCACTGATTATAATAGGAATAATTGTAATTATGATTTTTTATGCTATTAAGGCAAAGAAAAATCCTAAGAGTATGGACGATTATCTTAAAATCAATGAGATAGAAGACGAAAACCTTATCAATGATGGATTTACTCCTCAACGCTTTCACCCAGAATCTTTTGCTAATCCTAACCAAAAGCCTTCCCCCTATATAGCTCCAAACAACTATACAAGCGAAATTATGGTGTTTTTGCAAAGCACTGACCCGACCTTTAATTCTCTTGAGTTTATAGAATGGAGCAAAAAGTGCTTCAGAATATTTTGGGATTCCTGGACAGTAGGCAATATTGAAGCATCAAGAATATTTCTTGGCGATGATTTATACGAAAAAATGCGTTCTCTGCTTGAAGATAACACAAAAAGAAATCGCAAAGATATTTATAAGATTTTTTCGCTTTTAGGTTGTTTTCTAAATAAATATGAGCGAGAATCTGGCTTTGAATATCTTACAGTATACCTTACATCAATTCATAGGCATTATGTTCTTGATTCACGCAGAAACTCTAATATCCCTATCGAAGGAAGTTTTTCCGAGGATTTGAAAACTGTATATCAGCTTAAATTTATGAGAAGATTTACGATTGACCAGAAAACTAATATTAAAAATGGTACACAAATTGTTATTTGTCCAAACTGTGGTGCAGAAGTAACTGCTCTTAATACTGGACGCTGTGAATTTTGTGGAAGCGTAGTCAAAGTCAGCGAATTTTCTTGGGTATTATCAGACATTGATGAATATCTGAGAAACAAAACCCTTGTTGATAATCGTGGAGTAATAATTCATAATATAAATTTCTAATAATAAAGCAGCACTCTAAAAGGAGATACTATAATAATTGAAATATAACATATTTGATTATGATGATTTGCCAGAATCAATACAAAGTCTTGCATTTGATGAACTAAACGAAAGATTTAAAGAATATGAAGACTCTATATCAAAAGACCAAGATGAAATAATTGAGGAAAAAAAGAAAAAAGATAAACAAGAAATTATTTTCCTTCTTATCAAATTTATTTTATTAATAATATCAATAGCACTTGCACCAATTATTGTATCTTCCATAATTTCATTTAATATTGCATATATAGTAGTTTTTACTTTGCTTTGCATAGTTGGTATTATGATTTATTATCTTATCAAAGCAAGAAAAAAGCCTAAAACTATAAAAGATTATCTTAAAATTAATGAAGTTAAGAATGAAGATGTTATTCGTGATGGCTTTACACCGCAAAAATTTCACCCGGAATCTTTTGCAGACCCAAATCAAAAGCCTTCCCCATATATTATTCCAAATAACTATACAAGCGAAATTATGGTTTTTCTACAATACACAGACCCGGCCTTTAATTCTATTGAGTTTATAGAATGGAGCAAAAAGTGCTTTAGAATATTCTGGGATTCTTGGACAATAGGCAATATTGAAGCATCAAGAATATTTCTTGGTGATGATTTATACGAAAAAATGCGTTCCTTGCTCGAAGACAATTTCGAAAAAAATCGTAAGGATATTTATAATATCAGCTCACTTGTAGGTTGTTTTATCAACAAATATGAGCGAGAATCTGGTTTTGAATATATCACTGTATACCTTATGTCAATCCATAGACATTATGTTCTTGATTCCCGCAAAAATTCCAATATCCCTATTGAGGGAAGCTTTTCTGAAAATTTAAAGACTATATATCAGCTTAAATTTATGAGAAGATTTACAGTTGACCAAAAAACTAATATCCAAAACGGTATACAAACCGTCATTTGCCCGAACTGTGGTGCAAAAGTAACTGTTCTCAATACTGGACATTGTGAATTTTGCGGAAGCATAATCAAAGTAAGTGAATTTTCTTGGGTACTATCAGATATTGATGAATATCATAAAAATTCAAGTCTTGTAGATAATCGTGGAGTAATAATCCATAACGCAAAATTCTAATATAACATAAAAAAGCCATAACTCATAGTTGAGCTATGGCTTTCTGTCTATAAGATAATTATACTAATGATAGAGCTAATTTTATCATATCATTAAATGAGGTTTGTCGTTCCTCAGAAGATGCACTCTCGCCTGTTAAAGGACAATCAGATATTGTACATATGCAAAGAGCATTTTTACCTGCTCGCATAGCATTAAAATAAAGTGCGGCACTTTCCATTTCTGTTGCTAAAATACCGAGTTTTTGCCACTGTTTTAATGTGTCAGGGTCATCATAATAGAAATTATCTGTTGAAAGTATTGTACCGACATACACTGGCATATTTATTTCTTTTGCCTTGTTATATGCAGAATTAAGCAAGTCAAAATTCGCTGTTGGAACCGCTGTGCCTGGTAACTTATATTGTTCCGCATAATTTGAATTATAGCAAGATGCCATTGCAAGAACTACATCTCTGATATGAAGCTTATCACTTATCGCACCAGCTGTACCCGTACGAATTATATTCTTAACACCATAGAAATTATAAAGTTCATAAGAATAAATTCCCATTGATGGCATACCCATACCACTTGCCATAACTGAAACCTTCTTACCCTGATACTCTCCTGTATAAGCATACATACCTCTTACAGAATTTATAAGCTTTGCGTTTATAAGAAAATTTTCAGATATATGACTGGCTCTTAGAGGGTCACCAGGCATAATAACTGTTTCGGCGAAATCTCCATATTTTGCCTCGATATGTGGTGTAGGTGTAAACTTACTTTCATTCATATTAATTCCACCTTTCAACTTAGTTTACCAACAGCTAATAAGCACTTTTGCACAAAAGACTGTCAGAACTTCAAGAATAAAAATTATTGGTATGCCAAGCATAAATTTAAGTTTTTTGGTCTTGTGGTGAATTATACGCATAGTTATATACATTACAACACAACCACTCATCGCAGCTAATAGCAGCAAGGTGCTTTCAGGCACTCTCCATTTATGCTTTATAGCACTTCTCTTATCGTGAATTGTCGCATAAATCGCTATAATATTTATAACCACAAGATATGCAATTAAAATCCACTCCACTTTTTCACGCCCTTTAGAATTATTTACTTAAAATTATTATATAATTATAATAAATAAAAATCAAGGTGTGTGACAAATGAAAAAAAATCCTATGAATCTCATTCCTGCTTTTATTTCCGTATTTTTTATGATTTCTGCGGTGGTACTTTCTATGATTTTTCCCTCATCAAAACCTTCAAAATACGAAACAAGCAAAACTAATATTTCCACCCCAAAAACTACTGTTAAAGCCATAGAAACAGCTGTAATCAAAGAAAATACCGATGAGGAAATGCGTGCCGTATGGATTCCATATATGTCACTAAATATGAGTGGTACAGACCGCAGCGAAAAAGCCTTTCAAAAGCGAATAGACGATATTCTCGAAAATTGCACAAAAAATAAACTCAATACAATTATAATTCATATCCGACCAAACGGCGATTCACTATATCCCTCAAAATATTTTCCGTGGTCAGATATTATCAGTGGTACACAAGGCAAAAATCCAAGCTATAACCCTCTTAAATATATTATTATTGCCTCGCACAAAAAGAATATAAAGGTTCATGCGTGGATAAATCCACTAAGAATACGCTTTTCCCAAACACCCTCTGCCCTATCTTCAGATAACCCCTATACCATTTGGCAAAATGATGATAACGAGGAAAACAACCGTTATACTTTTCAAAGTGGAAAAAATATATACTATAATCCTGCATATAGCGAAGTAAGAGAGTTAATTATAAATGGTGTTCGTGAGATTATAGAAAATTATGAAGTAGACGGCATACACTTTGACGATTATTTCTACCCTGAAAACGATATGAAATGTGATGAAGTTGATTATAAAAAATATCTCTCAACAGTTGATGAAAATTATTCCCCACTCTCACATACAGAATGGCGTAAGGCTAATATTAATGCACTAATTTCAGGAGTATATACAGCTATTCACGAAATAAAAGATAATGTTGTATTCGGTATTTCTCCACAATGCAACACCGAAAATGATGAAAAAATTTCTGCTGATATAAAATCCTGGGGAAGCATTGCAGGTTTTGTAGATTATATTTGTCCACAAATTTATGTTAGCAATACACACCCATATTTGCCTTTTAAAAAATCTGCTGATGAATGGCGAAAGATAATTAACAATAAAAGCGTAAAATTTTATATCGGTCTGGCCGTATATAAGGCTGGTTCAGATAGTGACAGCGGAACTTGGCTCGAATCTGACGAAATTCTGAAAAATCAAATTCTCTATGGTAGAAGTATAAATTGTGATGGTTTTATGCTCTATTCGTATGAATATCTCTCCATTGACCAAACCTCAAATGAGGTTAAAAATGCTATTGCAATGTTCAATAATTAAATAAAATTCACTAAAACTCCTAATATAAATTATTAAAAAAAGGGGCTGTGAAAAAACAGCCCCTTGACCTAAACTTTAAGTGTCTTAGGATAGTTTGTTAGCTAAGCGGTAGTCCATTAGAAAATTCCCCAACCGCGTCAACTATCTTCCCTCACTCGCTACGAGCGAGACTTATCGAGCGATTCCGTATCTTGACAGCGGAGGCACTCCGCCTCGAGTGAAATTTTTATTTGTCTTTAGGAAAGTTGGTTAGCTTTTATTATACTAATTCATAATCTATTGTGCCAAGTGCTACTGTTGCAGCAGTAACCTTGATTCTTACACTATCACCGATAGAATAGCTTATTCCAGAACGCTTATCGATTGTAGTTGTTGTGCCATTATATTCAAAAAACGCATTTTCAAGTCTTGAAAGGTTTACAAAGCCCTCTATTCCACAAGGAATTGATACAAATATTCCCTTTGCAGTTACCCCCTCAACTACGCCATCATAACATTCGCCGATATGTGCTGTCATATATTCTGCCGCATAACACTTTTCTGTATCACGCTCACCATTTACAGCTCTTACTTCTCTTTCTGATGACTGCTTTGCAGATTCCTCTGCGAAATCTTCATATTTTCTCTTGATTTCTTCAATAGACATTCCGCCTACAAGTGCTGAAAGAATACGGTGGATTGATGTATCAGGATAACGCCTTATCGGAGATGTAAAGTGGCAATAATCTGCAAGTGACAAACCAAAGTGTCCGATTGGCCTATCGTCATACTGTGCCTTTGCCATCGTACGAAGAACCTGCATAGACATAAGCTTTTCGTATCTTGTATCCTTTGCTGCTGAAAGCAACTCTGCTAAATCACGCTGTGTAAGTCCTGGCTTTATCTTATTAACTCTGAAACCACAAGCCTGTGCTAAATCTGCAAGTGCTGCGATTCTCTCTGCCTCAGGCTTTGCGTGAATACGATAAACAAACGGTATATTCTTTTCCTTAGCAAGTTTACCAGCCGCCTGATTTGCCATAATCATAAACTGCTCTATCATTTCTTCTGATTTGCCACGAGTTCTTGTAGAAACATCTATACATACGCCTGCTTCATTTAGAACAAATTTAAGTTCAGTTGTTTCAATTTCAAGCTCGCCACGCTCTTTAGCATTTTGCTTGAGAACTGCAAAAAGCTCTTCTCCGTCTTTGAGAGTTTGTTCAACTGGAGAATATTTTTTTATAAGTTCATCATCAGCAGTTCCTGCAAGAATCTCATTAACTTCGGAATAAACTCCTCTTACCTTGGAATTGATAATGCTCTTGCAAAATTCAAAATCGCAAAGATTTCCTTTCTGGTCTATGTTCATAATAGCAGAAAAAGTCAATTTATCTGTTCCGCTATTAAGTGAACAACAGCCATTTGAAAGCTCCTCTGGAAGCATTGGAATAACTCTATCTGCAAAATATACGGAAGTTCCACGCTCAAAAGCTTCCTTATCAAGCTCACTACCTTCTCGGACATAATGCGAAACATCGGCGATATGTACGCCGAGTGTCCAGCCATTTTCGGTTTTCTTTACGGAAATTGCATCATCAAGGTCTTTTGCATCTGCACTGTCAATAGTGAGGATTGCCTCATCACGCAAATCTCTGCGTTTTGCGATTTCTTCTGCTGTGATAGGCTCTTCTGAAACTCTCTTTGCCTCTGCACGAAGTCCCTTTGAAAATTCGCTTGGAATACCATACCTATCTATAATTGCATCGGCACATATCTTTGCACTGTTTGCCTTGCCATAAATGCTCAAAACTCGGCAATAAAGCTTTCTTTCATGCTGGTCATACATAAGAGCCGCACGAACCTTATCCCCATCACGGGACCTGAGTTCTCCGCCCCTTACAATCGGAATACTATATCCGAATCCGCCATCTGCAATAACAGAAAGCTTACTTTTATATCTCTCGACCATACCTGTTATAAGTCTGTCGCCTTTTTTGACTATGCGAAAAACTCCTCCTGAAGGACCTTTTTCCTCTTGGCGAATATCTTGCAAAAGGACAACATCCCCTGGGATAGCGTCCTTCATCTTCTCGCAAGGAATGAATATATCAGGTGAACCGTCTGCTGTTCTTGCAAATGAAAAATATCTTGAGCTTCTGAGAATTGTAGCCTTTACATATCCCATTGCTTCACTCAGCACAACATTTTTATTCTTTATAAGGATAATATCGCCGTCCTCCTGAAGTTCAGAAATAGCGAGGTTATAGCTTGCCTTATCTGATATATTTGAAAGCTTGAAAAGCTCATCACGAGAAATCTCTCTGTTTTCTCTTTGGAGGGTTGTAATAACAATATCCTTCGTCTTTAGTTTCATAGAATCTCCTTTGATATTTTAAATCACTTTGTCATAAATAAAATTCCTAATGTATTAGGACCGCAATGAGATGAAATAGTACAGCCCGCTCTTGAAATAAGAATTTCATTAAATACATTCTTACTTTTGAGATAATCATAAACAAGCTTTAAACGCTCATCAGATATACCTGAATGTGTTATAAAAACTCTTTTGGGATTGATATTATCAAATTCCGCGAGCTTATCATCAATATACTGTGGCAAAACCTTTTCGAGCTTACCTCTATACTTTTTGCCAACAGTCATAGAACCATCCTTATTATTTACAATGATACTTGGCTTTAGGCTGAGGAGATTTGCACCAAGCATTGCAATAGTTGAACATCTTCCGCCTGCACGAAGATAATCAAGCCTATCAACAACAAAGCTTCCATAGGTTTTCGAAGTTAATGCACGAATATTTTCTGCAATTTCTTTTCCTGACATTCCCTTCTCAGCCATTTCAGCGGCTTCAAGAGCAAGAAGCCCTGATGCACTTGAAAGATTGCAGGAATCGACCGGATAAACATTGCCAAGCTGTTCTGCGGCAATGCAACAATTTTTATATGACGCAGAAAGTGCTGAACCCAAGTTTATATGAACTATCTCATAGCCTTGCTCTACAAGTGGTAAAAATCCATCAATATACTCCTGAACATTGACAGCCGAAGTTTTTGGAAGTGTTCCTGAAGCCTTAAAATGCTTATAAATTTCATCAGGTGTTATATTTACACCGTCGTCATAGCTTGTTCTGCCAAGAATAATATGGAGCGGATATGTTGAAATATTATATTTCTTTTTAAGCTCTGCTGGCAAATCGCAAGTGCTGTCTGCCGTTATCAATACATTTCTTTCCATAGAGGTCACCCTTTCTTAACTGTATCATTATACTGCATCTGACGAATATCCCTACCAATAAATTTAAGTCTGAGCATCTCGCCTATTATTCTTGAAACCAATCTCTGATGATAGGATTTTTCAAGTTCCTTGAGTGTAAGGTTTGTACTTATTATTATTGGCTTTTTCAGCAGCATTCTTGTATTTATTATATTATAAATTTTTGACAATGTAAACTGTGTTAGAAATTCTGTTCCAAGGTCATCTATAATCAAGAGGTCACATTCCTTGAGAAGATTTTCTGTTGCATCAGTAGATTTATCATCGTTGAATCTCTCACTCTCAAGTTTTGAGAGAATATCAGGTGCAGAAGCATATACTACACCATAGCCGTTGTCTATAACTTCCTTTGCTATTGCAAGTGAAAGGTGAGTTTTTCCAAGTCCTGAACCACCCTGAAACAAAATACTTCTTGATTGTGGTGTGAAATTAACTGCATAGCTTTCGCAAAAATTAAGAATTTTCTCCATTCTTGTATATGGTGAAATCATCTTTTCACCCTCACGAATAGGCTCTCGGCTATAATAATCGAGTGAAAATGTCTTGAAATCCGAAAGTGAGAGTGGAGAAACACTATTTAGTTTATCGTATGCCTTTTCACGCAAAAGCTTTTTTAAGCATAAACACATTTTCCCGTCAATATATCCCTTATCGCTACATTCTTTGCAGCTATAATGTACATCAAGATAGTCTGACTGATAACCATTTTTTTCTAAAATTGTTTTAAGCTCCATTTGTAGGGCAAGATTTTGTGTTTTAAGCTTTTCGAGCATTTCTCTTACACTTATTCTATCGGCAAATACTGAACGAGCCGCCATTGTACTTGTTTTTGCAAGGCTTTCTTCTATCTCTTGTACCCTTGGCAACTTTTTAATAAGCTCTGAATGCTTTATCATTGCATCATATTCTGCTTTATTTCTTCTCGCTTTTAGTTCCTCAAAAGCGTCATCATATATATCCTTGGAATATCCCATTGTTTATATCACCTTATTCATCAAAAATGCTTGAATTTTCATATGCTTCCAAATCATAGGTTGCTTCTGATTCACTTGAGAATTTAGCTCTTTTTGGCTTTTTCTCTGCCTTAGCCTGTTCTATGGTTGTAATATGGGCCTTATGCCAGCGTTCAAGTATGGATTCAACATAATTAGGAATATACTTGCCCTTAGCATCAACACATCTCTCATATGCTTCACGAATCATATCTGCCGTGAAGTGCCATTCGTTTACCCACCTCTCAGCTTGTTTGAGTTCCTTATCTGTCGGGGAATGTTCCTCAAGACCGATTGTTTGAACTATAAGCCTAAAGGCAGTTCTGCTATTTGTCATACGCATAATTTCCTTTTCGGCTCTGTCAACCGTTGTTATCTCATTATCTCCCCAACTTTCGGCAACCTTTTCTATGTATTTCATATTAGTTTTGCCCATATCCTGAAGATACTGCAAAAGCATTATTATAACTTCAACAGGAAGTCCGTAATATTCATTCAGCATAAGTAAGGTGCATTTATCAGTATTGCTTGTCATTCTGCCAAGAATATTATCTGCCTCTTGCATAAGAAATGCGATTGACGGGTCAGCAACCATTCTTTCTGCGAGGTGTGCTGAATCGGGCTTTTGCGGTCTGGAGAGTGGTTTTTTAGGCTCACTTTGCTTTTTTTCAATCGGCTGTTCGACAGGTGTTATTTCTGCTTTTAAAGTTTCAGCCTTAGGTTCTATTTTAGCGGTAAAAGTAGGTTTTTCTGTAAGCTTAAAGCCAAATGGTGCAGAAGTTTCATTTACAGAAGGAATTATTGAACCACTTTCTTTATCTATGGTTATAATGCCTGTTGCTATCCAATATTGCATACTGTCACGGGCATCAGCTGGGCTCATTGAAAGTGCTGACGCCATATCTTCATCGCAGAAATTTTCTCCTGCGTGACGCAAAAACCACAACAAAACCTTTAGTTGAGCCGCTCCCGCAAGTTTTATATGTTCATCAACAACACTGCATGGAACAGCGAAAATGCTATTCCATGCACCAAGATTCATTTTATAATTCATTATTTGCCTCCCATAAGACAATTAAAAGTTTTGCTAAAGCTTTTTCAAAAGCTTGTAGAACAAGGGCAAAGCCCAACATTCATTGCTCTTTGAGCGACGGATTTTATCCGCCACTTTTTCTTTTGGTTAGCAACATTAGTCAATAAAGGCGGACAAAGTCCACCCTTTATGGGCAAAGAATGTTAAGGGCGTTGCCCTTAAGTGACGAACCGCCGCACCCAAAACGCGTAATCGGTTTTGCAAGCAAAACCTCGACATCTGCAAGAGCGGTTTATTGTTGCGGATAAAGTAACTGCCAATGAACTATCAAAGGCTGGAGCAAAACCTTGAAGTACCTTTGAGGATTTTTTAAACCTATCGGCAGTTCATTGGAAAATACCCCGACCGCGTCAACTATCTTCCCTAATCCACCACGAACGATTCCGCGTCTTCTCCGTGGGTCGGCACCCACTAATCTATTGGTAATAGTACTGGCTGACGCTTTTCAAATACTGTTACATAAGAGAAGCCGCACTTTTGAGCAAGTCTGTACCCTTCCTCTAAGCCCGAACCGACATCTCCCCATCTATGTGCATCTGAACCGATTGTAATATATTTTCCGCCAAGCTCTCTGAAGCGTGAAACTATATTTTCTCCTGGAAGCGTCATTCCTATTCTTTGTCTTAAGCCTGATGTATTTATCTCTAAGGCTTTTTTATTTCTGGCAAGAACTTTTAAAACCTCATCTATCATTTCTTTATATGTATCGTATTTAATTTCTTTGGTAACATTGCCAACTATATATCTCAAGGGGTATGTCATATGTGCAAGCGTATCAAAGCGGTTATCTACTGCAAGTTCATAAAGCTGTGTGAAATATCTCTCGAGCAGGTCATTAACATTATCATTATTATATTCAAGAAAATAGAAATCCTGTTCATTTTTGAGATTATGTAGAGAGCCAATAACAAAATCATAATCGCACAAGGAAAGTACATCATCTGCGGCAAGTTTATTTTGTGTTGGCTGACCAAGTTCTATACCTGTATATACCTTCATTTTAGAGCCATAGCTTGCTCTCGCTTTACCCGAAGCCATAACAGAAGCCTCTATACTTTTTCTCACATTATTAAAGAAATACTCGTTACATTCGCAATGGTCAGTTATAGAAATGCTATAAAGTCCAAGCTTTATGGCTTGTTCGCAGAGCATCATAACAGGGTCGTTTCCGTCAAACGAATGTTTGCTGTGGGTATGGCTATCTGAGAAAAAACGCTTATTCATATTTATATACCCTTTCAATTTTCAGTTCTGAATCTGCTATTATAGATTATAGCACACTAAAAAAATAATTTATACGGATATATTAACAAAAATATCTATAATTGAATTGATGGAAATTATTAAGTTTGCAACTGTTTGCTCATTTTGCATATTTCTATTTTATTTCCTATATATTGTGCTTTCTCGAGAAAATTATATTTATCATCAAAAGACTTGACAAGTTGAGGATTATGTTGGATAATTTAATATGAACTTATATAATTAGGAGGAATAACAAATGCGTGCTGTTATTACAGTTCTCGGAAAGGATAATGTTGGAATCCTTGCAAAGGTTTCTAATGTATGTGCTGATGCTGGTGCAAATATAATCGAGGTAACTCAGAGCGTTCTTCAAGAAATGTTTGCTATGATTATGTTTGTTGAAATCGGAGATATTAAAATCCCTTATTCTGAACTTTCAGATAAACTTGTTGCCCTCGGCGATAACCTTGGACTTAAGGTTCATGTTATGCATGAAGATATTTTCAACACAATGTACCATGTCTGATATTTAAAGCCTGAATAATTTGAAGGGATTGATTTTCTAAAAATGATAAATTCACATGATATACTTGAAACCATCAGTATGATTGATAACGAAAATCTCGACGTTCGTACAATCACTATGGGTATCTCTTTGCTCGACTGTATCGACTCTGATATTGATAAAGCCTGCGATAAAATCTATGATAAGATTTGCAGATATGCAAAAGACCTTGTTAAGACAGGCGAAGATATAAGCAAGGATTATGGAATTCCGATTATTCACAAGAGAATATCTGTTACTCCTATTGCACTTGTTGCGGCTGCTTGCCCAACAAAAAATCCTGTTAAATTTGCTAAAACTCTCGACAAAGCGTCTAAAACTGTCGGTGTAAACTTTGTCGGTGGATATTCTTCTCTCGTGCATAAGGGCTTTGCTCCTGGTGACTATGCTCTTATTGAGAGTATTCCTGAGGCTCTCTCTGTTACTGATAATGTCTGTTCTTCTGTTAATGTTGGCAGCACAAAAACAGGTATCAATATGGATGCTGTTGCTAAGATGGGACGCATCATCAAGGCTGCTGCCGAGGAAACTAAGGACAGAGATTGCATTGGTGCAGCAAAGCTTGTTGTTTTCTGTAATGCTCCTGAAGATAACCCATTTATGGCTGGTGCTTTTCACGGTACTGGTGAGCCTGACTGTGTTATCAATGTTGGTGTTTCTGGTCCTGGCGTAGTAAGAGCTGCTCTTAGCAAGGCTGGAGATTGCAATATTACTGAGGTTGCTGATATTGTTAAGCGTACTGCGTTTAAGATTACTCGTGCAGGTCAGCTTGTTGCTCAAGAGGCCGCCAAAAGGCTCTGTGTTCCTTTTGGCATACTCGACCTTTCACTCGCACCAACACCTGCTGTCGGCGACTCTGTTGCATATATTCTTGAGGAAATGGGTCTTGAGCAGTGCGGTGCTCACGGCACAACTGCTTGCCTTGCTCTCCTCAATGACGCTGTTAAGAAGGGTGGAGCTATGGCTTCATCTCATGTTGGTGGTCTTTCAGGTGCATTTATTCCTGTTACTGAGGACGCTGGTATGATTGAGGCAGCAAGAAGTAAGGCTCTTTCTATTGTTAAGCTTGAGGCTATGACTTCTGTTTGCTCTGTCGGACTTGATATGATTGCTATTCCTGGTGACACATCAGCTGATGTTATTTCTGGAATTATTGCAGACGAAGCTGCTATTGGTATGGTTAATACAAAGACAACTGCTGTTCGTCTTATTCCTGCTATTGGCAAGAAAGTTGGTGACGAACTCAACTTCGGTGGACTTCTCGGTGGCGGACCTGTTATGGAAGTTAATACAAAATCTCCTGCAAAACTCATTGCAAGAGGCGGTAGAATTCCAGCTCCTCTCCAGAGCCTTAAAAATTAACAAGCTTCCCTAAGACACTCAAAAGTTTAGTTCAAGCCCTTTTCAAAGGCTTGCGGTTTCCAAAGGCAGAGCCTTTGGTCGCTCTCCGCAGAGAGCGAAACACATTTGGGCGAAGCCCAACATTTCTTTGCTATTTGAGCGGCGGATTTTATCCGCCGCTTTTTTCTTTTCTTAGCAACATTAGTCAATAAGGGGTGGACAAAGTCCGCCCCTTAGGGAGCAAGAGATGTTAAGGGCTTCGCCCTTAAAACCTACGAGGGACTCCGTCCCTCGACCCTGCAAGCCTTTAAAAAGGCTTGACCTAAACTTTAAGTGTCTTAGAGAAGTCTTTTAGCTTTGAGGTAGCTACTTAATCCATGTCTTGGTGCGGAGGCTCGTCGCTGGCAAAAATCAACAATATTTTAAACAAGTTTATTACAAAATATATAATTGGACAAATTGACTATACAAGGTAAGTTTCGTGTCTAAATTTTGAAATTTTTGACTTGATATTAAATGCCAACTGTGATATTATTATGTGGTACACAAGGGGGTGTGGTGGAACTTAATCTTACTTATATTTCGTAAGAAAGATTTCGTTTCTCCACGCCTGTTTATTTATAGGAGGTGTATAACTGGTGCAAGATATGATTTCAAAAATAGTCGAAATGGACGAAAAGGCTCGTGAACTTAATGACGAGGCTCTCAAAAGCAAAATCGACTATGAACAGGAGATTGCTGTTGCTAAGCAAACTATCATCAAAGACTATCTTGAACGAGCAAGAAAGCGTGTACAAATCAACGCGCAGTCGGAACGAGATGCTGCCAAAAAGGAACTCGCTCAAACTCGTGAGGCTCACGCCAAAATCGAAAAAAAGCTTGATGACCTCTACGGCTCAAATTGTGACAGCTGGGTTGACGAAATCTTCAAGAGAGTAATATCGGGGTGATTTTATGCTATCGTCTATGTCTTCCAACGCTATTCTTGCTAAGGCAAGGACTATGTATGGACGCAGACTGACAGACAAGGATTACGAGGATTTGCTCGCCTGCAAAACCGTTCCTGAGGTTGCAAACTATCTTAAAAATGAAACAGTATATTCCGAAATTCTTTCAGGTCTTAACGAAAATGATGTTCATAGAGGTCAGCTTGAAACCTTACTAAGAAAGAAAATTTTCTATGAAAAAGTTTCTCTCGCAAGATTTGATATGAACTCAGAAAAATTTCTTTCAGTTTTCTTCATAAATCGTATGGAAATTGAGCAAATTATGAGATGTATATCTCTTCTTAATATTGGAAGAGCTTCTGAATATGCCTACGAAATGCCTGTTTTCTTTGAGAAACACACAAATCTCAATCTTAAATCCTTCTCTGAAGTGACAAATCTTAGTGAGCTTTGTGATGTTCTCAGCAATACTAAGTATGCTAAGATTATACGGCCTTTCATTCCACAGGGTGACGAACAGCTTGATGTTCCAAAAATTGAAACCGCTCTTTATACCTATAACTTTAATTCTTTGTTTGAATCTATCAATAAGAATACAAGAGGTAAAGAGAAAAAAGAACTTCTTGCTCTTATCAATGCTTTTATTGATTTCAGAAATTTCGTAAGAATTTCTCGTCTGAAAATGAGCTACCATACCTCTGAGGACTACACAAGAAGTATGCTTCTTCCCTATGGAAGGTTAAGCAAGGCTCAAATCAACTCCTTGCTCGAATGTGAAAGCTCTAATGAGCTTATGAACAATCTGAAGGCTACCTATATAGGAAAGTCCCTCAATAAAGCCGAATATAACACTCAAAGCCAGATGATAACTGCTCTTAATTCTATATACTGCAAAAAAAACATCAGACTCTCTGTAAACGCTTCGGTAGTTATGCTTTCTTATGTTATGCTTTCAGAAATCGAACTATCTAATATTATAAATCTCATTGAGGGCACTCGATACGGATTTTCCGAAGAAGAAAAATCAAGACTTCTCGTGAGATGAAATGAGGTGATTACGTGTCCGTAAGACCTATGAAAGCGGTCGGCATTATTGGTCTTTCATCAGAGCTTGATAAGGTTATGCGATATTGCGGAGAATCTGAAATCTTTCACCCCGATGACGCTATGAATTTCTATGAGAATACCGGAAAATTCGTTCCGATAAACGAAAGAAATCCTTATCAAGACCCATTGGCTGAGCTTATCTCTTCGGTTCAATCAGCCGGACTGGCACTCGAATTTCGCAAGACAAAGAAATTTACTGTCAGCGACAGTGGTATCAAAAAGTATGTCAAGTTCGTTTCTTCTAAGCTTGATAGATTTACTACCGAAACGCTTAAAATTAATGCAGAGCTTGATGAATGCAGAAAAAACCAAGAGGAGCTTAACCACTTTATAGGAAGTAATCTTGATATGGAAAAGCTTTTCGCTTGTAAATTTATCAATGTAAACTTTGGTCGAATTCCAAAGGAAAGCTATGACAGACTTACAGAGCTTAATAGCAATCCATACATCATTTTCTTCCCCTGCACGAATGACCAGACTCATTACTGGGGTGTTTATTTTTCACCACTCGGCAGTGAGGACGAAATCGATAGGATATTCGCAAGCCTTTACTTTGAAAGAATGAATCTTCCAAAGGGCGTTACGAATCCCGAAAAATATCTCGAAAAGCTAAAAGCTAAAGAGATTGCACTCAGACAACAGCTCACTAAGATTCAGCAACAGCTTGATATTTTCTGGACTGCTGAGAGCGAAAAGTGCAGTATGTATTATAGTAGGCTGAAAGAAATGAATACCTACTATACCATTAAAAAATATGTCTACTGCTATCACAAAAACTTCATTCTTGTCGGTTGGATTCCTGCCGACCAAGAAAAACAATTTACTCAAGGGCTTGACAAGATAAACGGTATTGAATATACCCTTAGCGATGGCAAGGACGAGATAAAACATTCTCCGCCTGTCATTCTTAAAAATCCGAGATTTGCTAAGCGTTACGAATACTATGTTAAGATGTTCGGCTTGCCAAGCTATAACGAAATCGACCCGACTATGCTTGTAGCTATAACCTACACCATATTCTTCGGAATAATGTTCGGCGATTTCGGTCAGGGTATTGTCCTTTCTATTGTTGGCTACCTTATGTGGAAGCTGAAAAAGATGGATATAGGAAAAATTCTTATCCCCTGCGGTATTTCCTCGGCTATATTCGGATTTATCTATGGCTCATGCTTCGGCTTTGAAGAAGCCTTCAATCCGATATATAAGGCAGTCTTTGGACTTGATGAAAAACCCGTTGATGTAATGGCTCCTGCAACATCAAATCTGATTGTTTATGCATCAGTCGGTGTCGGTGCAGTAATTATTATGATTGTTATGCTTTTGAACATCTATTCTTCACTGAAACGCAGAGATTATGAAAGCGGAATCTTCGGTCCGAACGGTATAGCAGGCTTTGTATTCTATACATCGCTTGTTGTCGGTCTTGTCTGTCAGATGGTTCTCGGAATTCAACTTATGAATATCGTATATGTCATCGGCTTGATTATAATACCGCTTATTCTTATCTTCCTCAGAGAGCCACTCGGAAGACTTGTTTCAGGAAATAAAAATTGGCAACCGCAAAAGTGGGGCGAATATTGTGTTCAGAACTTCTTCGAGCTTTTTGAAACTTGCTTGAGCTATGTTACTAACACAATGTCTTTCTTGCGTATAGGTGCATATGTCCTTGTTCACGCTGGTATGATGCTTGTTGTATTCACACTCGCAAATATGTCTGGCGGATTTATGTACTATATAGTTGTTTTGTTGGGCAACGCAATAGTTATGGCTCTTGAGGCACTTCTTGTTGCTATTCAGGTGCTAAGACTTGAGTATTACGAATTGTTCAGCAGATTCTATGTTGGTCAGGGCAGAGCCTTTGAGCCTGTCCGACTCGAAGAAAATCAATAATTCCATATGAGATTTTAAGCTCATATGTGGGTTATAAATAATTTTTTAAATTAAATGGAGGATTTTAATTATGGAAATCATGGAATTTGTATTGTTGGCTGTACCTGTTGTATTTTTAGTTGGTTCTATCTTGCTCGCTTATAAGGCTGTTAAGAGCGGTGCTAAACGCAAGACTGCTGTTTTCACACAGATTGCTTCTTTCTGCATTGTTGGTCTTGTTTGCCTTATAATTCCTATGACAGTTAGCGCTGCTGACACAACTGCTGTTGTTGATTCAACAGCTAATGGTCTTGGTATGCTTGCTGCTGCTCTTGCAACTGGTATCTCTGGTATCGGCGGTGGTATCGCTGTTGCTGGTGCTGCTCCTGCTGCTATCGGTGCAACAAGTGAAGACCCTAAGGCATTCGGTAAGTCACTTATCTTCGTTGCTCTTGGCGAAGGTGTTGCTCTTTACGGACTTCTCGTTTCTATCCTTATCCTTAACAAGTTCTAATTCTAAATTGGCGAATTACAAATCGCAAGTTTCGTAGCGGCGAGCCGCCGCACCCAAGACGCGTAATCGGTTTTGCAAGCAAAACCTCTACATCTACAAGGGCGGTTTATTGTCACGAATAAAGTAATTACCAATGAACTACCAAAGGCTTGAGTGAAACTTTTAGCTGTCTTAGAAAAGTATGTTAGCTAATTGTAGGGGCGAACTGTGTTCGCCCGCTCGGTAGTTACTTCATCCGCAGCAACAAGTTTCCCACACTCACTACAAGCAAGATTTGTCTAGCAATTACGCAACAAAAAGTACTTTTTAAACTACATAAAGGTCAGGTGAGATTATGAGATTTTATTTAATCAGCGACAATGTTGATACGGCAATGGGTATGCGTCTTGCGGGAATCGAAGGCGTTGTCGTTCACGAGGACAGCGAGGTTCGTGACGCTCTCACAAAGGCTATGGACTATGATGATGTCGCAGTTATCCTTATGACCGAGCGTCTGGTTTCTCTTTGTCCTGACCTTGTCTATAACCTAAAGCTAAACCGCAAACAACCGCTTATAGTCGAAATTCCCGACAGACATGGAAACGGTCGTGCAAAGGATAGTATCACAAGATATGTTCGTGATGCTATCGGTGTTAAAATCTAATAAAAATCTCTACGGAGGTGACATTATATGGCAGAAGTTCAGAGTGGCTCTGAAAATTTTTTGAAGGCTATTGAAAAATATGCCGAGGAACAAAGAAATAAAATTCGCTTTGAGTCTGAATCCTTCAAAAAGCAAGAGCTTGAAAAGGCTGAAGCAGAAGGAATTAGAGAAGCCTATACCCTTATTCAAAGAGAAATGGCAGCCATAAGAACGGAAATTTCAAGCCAGCTTTCTCGTGACGAGATGGCAAGCAGAAAGAAAATTTTCGAGAAAAGAAATAAAATGACTGAAAATGTCTTTGAAAAGGTTACTCAAAAGCTTGTCGAATTTACTAAGACAGCAGATTATGAAAAGCTTATGCTCGAAAGCGTAAAGAAAATTGCACAAGCTCTTAAGGCAGACGATGTAATCTTCTTCATTAAGGAAAGCGACCTAAAGTTTGCTGATAAGATTAAGGCTGCCTATACAGCAGAAAGATTAAAGGATAAAAAGCTCGCTGATAAAATCAAGTCGGCTTTCTCTCCTTCTTGCGAGGTTAAGTCCTCTAAGGAAATTAAAATTGGCGGAATCACAGGCAGAAGTGCAAGTCTGGGACTTATCGCTGATGAAACTCTCGATACAAAGCTTGATGGTCAGCGGGAGTGGTTCTATCAAAATTCAGGTCTTAGAGTTACTGAGTAATTCCCGACTGGAAAATGAGATGAGATAATGGCAAATAAAAATGTAATTTACGGAATCAACGGCCCTGTTGTTACTGTTAAGGACACAAGAGACTTTTCTATGATGGAAATGGTTTATGTCAGCGACGAACGCCTCGTCGGCGAAGTTATTGGTATCACAGATAAGCTTACTACTATTCAGGTCTATGAGGAAACAACAGGCTTAAAGCTTGGCGACCCTATCTACGGCACAGGCGAGCCTATGAACATTCTTCTCGGCCCTGGTATTATTGATAATATCTTTGATGGTATCGAAAGACCTCTTAAAGCTATCGAGGAATCAACAGGTTCTTCCTTTATTTCAAGAGGTGCTGCTGTTTCTTCACTTGATGACAAAAAGCAGTGGGATGTAACTATCACAGCTAAGGTTGGTGATTACCTCAAGGCAGGTCAGATTTATGCTACTTGCCCAGAAACACCTATCATTGAGCATCGCTGCATACTTTCCCCTAAGATTAAGGGTGGTAAAGTTATCAAAGTTGAACCTAACGGCAAGTATAAGATAAACGATACGATCGTTACTATTGAAGATGACGAGGGCATTAAGCATGAGCTTACACTTTGTCAGGCTTGGCCTATCAGAACACCAAGACCATCAGCAGAAAGACTTTCAGCCGATGTTCCGCTTATCACAGGACAGAGAGTTATTGATACACTTTTCCCTATCTCTAAGGGCGGTACAGCTGCTATTCCTGGCGGTTTCGGTACTGGTAAGACTATGACACAGCACCAGCTTGCAAAATGGTGCGATGCGGATATTATCGTATATGTTGGTTGTGGTGAGCGTGGTAACGAAATGAGCCAGGTTCTTACTGAGTTCTCCGAACTGGTTGACCCGAAGTCTGGCAGACCTATGACCGACAGAACTGTACTTATCGCTAATACATCTAATATGCCTGTTGCGGCTCGTGAAGCTTCTATTTATACAGGTATTACACTTGCTGAATATTATCGTGATATGGGTTATCACGTTGCTATTATGGCTGACTCAACCTCTCGTTGGGCTGAAGCTCTCCGTGAAATCTCTGGTAGACTTGAAGAAATGCCTGCTGAAGAAGGTTATCCTGCTTATCTTCCATCAAGACTTTCTGAATTCTACGAAAGAGCTGGCAGAATTGAGACTCTTTGCGGAGCAGAGGGTTCAGTTACTATTATCGGTGCGGTTTCACCTCCTGGTGCTGATTTCTCCGAGCCTGTTACACAGAACACAAAGCGTTTTATCCGTTGCTTCTGGGCTTTGGATAAGTCACTCGCTTATTCAAGACATTATCCTGCAATAAACTGGATGACAAGTTACAGCGAATACTATACAGACCTTGACCCTTGGTTTAGAAAGAATCTCGGTGAAGACTTCATCAAGTATAGAAACAAGATTACTGCTCTTCTCCATGAAGAAAGCCAGCTTATGGAAATCGTTAAGCTTATCGGTTCTGATGTTCTTCCTGATGACCAGAAGCTTGTTATCGAAACAGCTAAGGCTATTCGTGTTGCTTTCTTACAGCAGAACGCCTTCCATAAGGACGATACCTTCGTTCCGCTTGAAAAGCAAAAGCTTATGATGAAGACTATTCTCCATCTCTACGAAAAGGCTAAACATATTGTTGCTGCACAGATTCCTATTTCGCAGGTTCTTGAGCTTCATCTCTTTGAGAAAATCACAAAGATGAAGTATGATATTCCGAATGACAAACCCGAAATGTTTGATGAGCTTAATAAGTCTATTGATGACGCTCTTGCAACAATCTCAAACATATAAGCGGAGGTGCGTGACCGCACTATACAAAATGCGAAATCGCTCAAGAAGTCTCACTCGTGGTGAACACAATAGGTTTTTCCACGCAGAGGACTAATCTACCGCTTAGCTGATGCACTTCTTTAAGACAGATAAAAGTTTCGCTCAAGCCTTTTCTACACCAGCTTTGCTGGTGAAAGCTGCTTGCAGGGTTGAGGGACGGAGTCCCTCATGGGTTTTAAGGGCAAAGCCCTTAACATTCTTTGCTCTCTAAATGACTAATGTTACTGACAAAAGAAAAGGCGGCGGACAAAGTCCGCCGCTCAGGGGTAAAGAATGTTGGGCTTCGCCCAAAGGTATTTCGCTCTCTGCGGAGAGCGACAAGGGCTTTGCCCTTGACCTACAAGCCTTTAAAAAGGCTTGACCTAAACTTTGAGTGTCTTAGGGGAAGTTTGTTTAAGCACCCACATTTATTACTACTTATTTAAGGAAGTGAAATGAATGATTCTCGATTATGTTGGCGTTAAGGAAATCAATGGTTCACTTATCGTTCTCGATGATGTCGAAAACGCTTCTTATGAAGAAATGGTTGATATTCGTCTTGATGACGGCTCAATTCGCCACGGAAGAATAGTTCAGACTCAGGGTAAGCGTTGTGTCGTTCAGGTATTTGAAGGCACTAAGGGTATGTCACTCGACAATGCACGCACTCGTCTTAAAGGACACCCTATGGAGCTTGCTCTCTCACCTGAAATTATGGGTCGTGTCTTTAACGGCTCGGGTACTCCTATTGATGGTCTTGGCGATATCTATCCTACTCACAAGGCTAATATCAATGGCACTCCGATTAACCCTGTTTCAAGAATTTATCCACAAAACTATATAAATACTGGTATCTCTACAATAGATACTCTTATGACACTTATTCGTGGTCAGAAGCTGCCGATTTTTTCTGGCTCAGGTATGAAACATAACGAACTCGCTGTTCAGATTGTTCGTCAGGCTCAAATTGCTGGTGCTGGTAATAAATTCGGTATCGTCTTTGCAGCTATGGGTGTTAAGAACGATGTTGCGGAATATTTCCGCAAGAGCTTTGACGAAAGCGGCGTTCTAGAAAGAGTTGTTATGTTCCTTAATCTCGCTAATGACCCAATTATTGAAAGAACTCTTACACCTCGTTGTGCCTTGACTGCGGCTGAATATCTTGCTTTTGAGCTTGATATGCACATTCTCGTAATTATGACTGATATGACCTCATATGCCGAGGCTTTGCGTGAATTCAGCTCATCTAAGGGTGAAATTCCGGGCAGAAAGGGTTATCCTGGTTACTTATATTCAGACCTTGCTTCTCTCTATGAAAGAGCAGGTATGATTAAAGGAAAGAATGGTTCTGTTACTCAGATTCCAATTCTTACTATGCCTAACGATGATATTACCCACCCTATCCCTGACCTTACAGGTTATATCACAGAGGGACAGATAGTTCTCGACCGTTCTCTCGAGGGTGCTGGTCTTTATCCACCTGTTTCGGTTCTTCCATCACTTTCTCGTCTTATGAAGGACGGTATCGGTGAAGGCTTTACAAGAGCCGACCACTCCGCACTTTCTAACCAGCTTTTTGCAGCTTATGCGAAAGTTATGGACGCTCGTTCGCTCGCCTCTGTTATCGGTGAGGAAGAGCTTTCCCCTATTGACAAGAAATATATCGAGTTTGGTAAGCTCTTTGAGGCTTATTTCGTAAATCAGGGCTACAACGAGAACAGAACTATCGAGCAGAGCCTTGACCTTGGCTGGAAGCTTCTCTCTACTCTTCCTCGTGAAGAGCTTGACCGTGTTGATGACGCTATTCTTGATAAATATTATATTGAGGATAAGGATTCTATCGTTTTTGAAACATTTGCCTCTTCTGAGAAAAAAGATGATGACAGTGATGATAACGATATTGCTTAATTTTTTGGGAGGTGACAGATATGGCAGTTCAGGCTGTACCTACAAAAGGAAACCTGATGGCAACAAAGAAATCTCTTGCACTTGCCAAAAATGGTTTTGAGCTTCTCGACAAAAAGCGTAATATCCTTATCAGAGAAATGATGATGCTTATCGACAAGGCTTCTGAAATTCAGGATAAAATCGACAGCACATATCATAAGGCTTATAAGGCTCTTGAGGTTGCTAATATTACCCTTGGCTTCTGTGATGAAATCTCGAAATCAGTTCCTGAGGAAACAAGCCTCAAGCTCTCCTACCGAAGCGTTATGGGTGTTGAGATTCCGATTGTAACAATAGATGAAAATTCTAATAACGGAATCTATTTCAGTATTTCCAATACGAACTCCTCTCTTGATGAAGCTTATCTACGATTTCACGAGGTTAAGGAGCTTACTGCGGTTCTTGCCGAGGTAGAAAACAGTGTCTATCGACTTGCTGACGCTATTAAAAAGACGCAAAAGCGTGCCAACGCTCTCAAAAATGTTATGATTCCAAAATTTGAGGCAACAGTTAAGTTCATAACTGAGGCTCTCGAAGAAAAAGAGCGTGAGGAATTCTCAAGACTTAAAGTTATAAAAAGTCAAAAGGCAGCTAAGGCTAATACTTAATTGCAAAAACATAAGACAGGGGCGAATTTATATTCGTCCCTGAATTTTTTTGTCTGAAAATAAGTTTAAAGTATTAAGTGGCGACCCACCACACACAAGACGCATAATCGGTTTTGCAAACAAAACCTTGACATCTGCAAGGGAGGTTTATTGCTATCGAAAGAAATCAAGGTGGAAGATATGTTAAGGGCTTCACCCTTAACACCCACCAAAGGCAGAGCCTTCGGAAACCGCAAGCTTTTGAAAAGGCTTGCGCAAAACCTTTAAGTGTCGGGATAAAATTTGTTAATTGACAATATAAAAACGCCTGACAGTGCGGAATTCTGTCAGGCATTTCTACTTGATTTTTAATAGCTTATTTAGTCCAAAATTACTTTTGGTTGTTCTCAGCTATATCGTCAACCAACTGCTGGATGTGAGCGATTTGCTCTTCATTAAGACCAGAAATCAAGAGATATTTCTTGTCGTCAAGGCCAAGAAGGTAATCTGTGCTTACTGAGAAGAAATCAGCAATCTTAACGAGCATTTCGATTGAAGGAAGAATATTGTCATTCTCCCAGTTAGAGATGCTCTGCTTAGAAACAGACAAGCTTCTTGCAAGCTCTACTTGAGTAATATTTCTTGCGGACCTTAATTCACGAATTCTTACATCTAACATCAGTTTTCCCCATTTCACTAATTTTTTATAATAATATTACAGATAGCCAAAAATATAAAATATTTTAGCATATATAATATCATCAGTATAGAATTTATATTATGTATTTCAAAAATTAATCAGAGATGCAAGGCCTTGTGAACAAAACTGAATATCCTTGAAATAACATCTAATATACTTATTATTATATCAAATAATTCTGAATTTGCAATAGTAAATTGAAAATATTCAAAAATAGTTTACAATCAATAGCCAAAATTAGGTGATTGACAATAATTTTATGCTTTGATTTATACATAAAAATACATATTTTTAAAAACAAATTTAAGAATGAATTGTAAAAATCCATTATATTAAATTGACGAACTGTGCTAAATGTGTTAAAATATAAAGCGGCTGAGCAAATTTAATAGTAAATTTGGTAAAAGGGGAATTATATGAGTGATACTATTAAAAAAAATAAATATAAATCCTTCAACTTTTCAGAGTACCCTATTTTAACTCTTGGACTTATTTGCTTTTGTTTGGCACTCATATTCGGAACAGTACCGTTTTCAACTACTGGAATAATACTTCTACTTTGTGTTGCATTTATAATTATAGTAGTAACATTTTGGCAAAGCAAAGATGACGAGAGCTTTAAAATAACCTCTATTAAAGCAATCAGCTATGTATCTATGCTATTTATAGCCTACTGTATAATGGCTATACAACAAAAATCTGGAGCTTTTCTATTTCTCTTTGCAGTATTTCTTGCAATAATCTATGGAATACATTGCTATATAAACAATATACTTGATACTAAAAAAATTATCATAATACTTTTTATTCTTGCTTTTGCATTGAAACTTGCATATATCCTCTATACAACAGTTCATCAAAGACAGCATGATGTTGAAAAATTTGATATTAACGCAAGAGGTCATGCTGCATATATACTCTATATATTCAATAACTGGTCCTTGCCTGATATTGATGTAAGAGATTATTGGCAATTTTATCACCCACCTTTGCATCATCTTCTTGCTGCGATATGGTTGAAAATACAAAGTATTTTTGGAATAGCAACAGAGGCTTCTTATGAGGGCTTGCAATACCTTACGCTTTTCTATTCAAGTGTATCTATGTATCTTTCATATAGAATTATGCAAGAGTTTAAACTGAGAAGAATGGGACTTATAATTGCTTTTGCAATAGTTGCCTTTCACCCTACTTTTATAATTCTTTCAGGAAGTGTTAATAACGATATTCTCTCATTAACATTTATGTTTGGAGCTATTCTTAATACCATAGTGTGGTATAGAGAACAGACTTTAAAGAATATAATGAAAATTGCTTTATGCGTTGGCTTAGGAATGTTTACAAAACTCTCTGTATGGATGGTTGCTCCTGCCATTGCGATTGTTTTTCTTATTGTATTAATCAAAAATAGAAAAAAATTCAAAAGCCTTATTGGACAGATGCTTGCATTTGGTGGCGTATGTATACCACTTGGACTTGGCTGGAGCATAAGAAATTATCTTATGCATAAAGTTCCTTTCACCTATGTACCTAAGCTTTCTGTGACTAATAGCCAGTATGTTGGTTATTATAGCATTTTTGAAAGGCTTTTTGACTTCAATTTCAGCCAATTTGATAGCGTTTATACTCAATTTGTATTCTACGCTGGAAAGTATTTTGAATATAATCCTACAATAGCACTATTTAAAACAGCTATGTTTGATGAAATCATAAATGACACATACTACCCTGAAATAAAATTCAGTGGGGTTGTGCTTTTCTGGTCGGGCGTGGTTCTTGCATTACTTGGCGTTATTGCAATGGTCTACATACTTATTAATAAAAAAAGTATGAAGCCTATATTTAAGGTTTTCTTTGCATTACTTTTTGTTGTAATTTTAGGCTCTTACTATATTTTCTGCTTTGAGTTTCCGTTCACTTGTACGCAGAATGTACGATATGTTGTTCCACTTATAGTAACTGGCGCAATGTTTATTGGCTTATGGCTGACAAAAACTCTTGGCAAAAAAACTAAATCAGCAAAAGTATTCCGAATTGCAGTCTGTGCAATTACAGTTTGTTTCTGTATCTCGTCTGCAGTGACCTATACTTTAATTGGAATATAATTTAAAAGGAATGAAATAAGATGGAAAAGGTAGTAATAATTGGTGCAGGTCCTGCAGGCTTAACAGCAGGCTTGGAATTATTATCAGATGGAAATAAAAACTATGATGTAGTTATTCTTGAGGAATCTAATGCTATTGGCGGAATTTCTCGAACCGTTTATCACAACGGTAACAGAATGGATATAGGTGGACATCGTTTTTTCTCAAAGAGCGATGAAGTTATGAATCGTTGGAAAGAACTTATGCCACTTCAAGGTAAAAAATCCTATGATGATAAAGTTCTTAATCGTGAAAGCCCAGTATATGAAAATGGTCCTGACCCAGAAAATGAGGACAGGGTTATGCTCGTTCGTCATAGAGTTTCAAGAATTTACTATAAAAAGCATTTCTTTGATTATCCAATTTCTATGAAACCTCAAACAATTAAAAATATGGGACTTGGCACAACTTTTGTCGCAGGTTGCAGCTATATGAAGTCTGCCGTTGCTAAGAAAAAGGAAACTTCGCTTGAGAATTTCTATATAAATCGCTTTGGCAAAAAGCTTTATTCTATGTTCTTTGAAGGCTACACTGAAAAACTCTGGGGCAGACACCCTAAAGAAATTGCTGCTGACTGGGGTTCTCAGCGTGTTAAAGGTCTTTCTATAAAAACACTCCTCAAAGATATGTTCTCTAAGGCTTTTGGTAAAAAGGATAACAAAAATGTTGAAACCTCACTTATTGAGCAATTTTGGTATCCTAAGTTCGGTCCTGGTCAACTTTGGGAAATTGCTGCTAAAGAATTTGAAAAACTTGGCGGAAAAATCCTTATGAATACATCTGTTAAAGAAACTATTCTTGAAAATGGTTCAATTAAATCTGTTAAATGCGAAACTTCAAATGGTTTAACTGAAATTAATGGCGATATTTTTATCTCCTCAATGCCTCTCAAGGACTTAGTAGCTGGTATTAAAGGTCAAACTATACCTCAAAATATTGCTAATATTGCAAGTGGTCTGCCCTATCGTGATTTCGTAACAGTAGGTTTGCTTGTACCAAAGCTTGCTCTAAAGAACGAAACTGAAATCAAGACTATGGGCAACATTGTTCCTGACTGCTGGATTTATGTTCAAGACACAAATGTTAAGCTTGGCAGGATACAGATATTCAATAACTGGTCGCCTTATATGGTAAAAGATGTTGAGCATACTGTTTGGATTGGTCTGGAATATTTCTGCACTGAAGGTGACAATTTCTGGAATATGAATGATAATGAGTGTATCGACTTTGCAGCCAAAGAACTTGAAAAGATGGGAATTATTTCAAGTGGAGATGTTCTTGATTCACACAGAGAACGCGTTAAAAAAGCTTATCCTGCATATTTTGATACTTATTCACAAATAGATGAACTTATTGCATATATAAATACTATTCCAAATTTATATTGTGTCGGAAGAAATGGTCAACATCGTTATAACAATATGGACCATTCAATGCTTACAGCTATTCGTGCAGTTGAACATATTAAATCTGGTAAAACAGACAAATCTGAAATATGGAAAGTAAATACCGAGAAAACTTATCACGAGGGCAAAGAACAGTCAACAAACCAAAGTGAAAAGGCATAGTATTTAGATTAATAAATAAATTTTTGATAAAAATTATAGAGCATATTTGATATTTCCTGAAATCTGCAGGAGTTTATCAAATATGCTCTATTTTTAGGCTCTATAATAAAGTTGTGGTAGAAAAAGAGCCTAAAAGTAAAAAAGTATAGCATATTTTAACCAAAATCCGTTAAAATAGAATTGCTTAGAAACCTGAAACGGAGGACAAAATATGCTCTATAGATATTTTACAGAAAAACTCTTAGGATGACTTTTTAAAAATCATTGCTTGCAAAGACAAAAAGTCCGCTAAAGAGGCTCTGTCAGATTGGATTAACTCGGCATCTGATTGTAGTGCCAAAATCCCATAGAATACTTATCAAGGCAATTTTTGACTGCGACAGGCTTTTGGTCGCATTGCAAATAATAAATATTGCTGTTTCTTCGGCGATGGAAATACTGCATTGAATAATATGCTATGATTAAAACTGAGCTTACTGATGAACTTCAAAATCTTGGTAATGCAAGTGGTTTTGATAAGGAATTTTCTGCAAGCTTTTGGATTTATGTTGTGATTATTTTAGTTTTAGCTATACTCACTTTGTTCTTATATATGAAATATTACAAGAGAGCTGTTTCAGAACATTCTAATTAAAGATTTTGGATAAAAAAGTCCTCGGATTTGATTTCGAGGACTTTTTATTATACGTTATTTACTTTTAATTATTAATTTTTTTAGATAAATCTATGCTTCTTACCTTATCTCTAACCTTTAAGACAAAGCCTGGTGAAACAGATAGTTCGTCTATTTTCATTCTAAGAAAAGTTTCTGTAAGTGTTGTATCGGCGGCAAGCTCTCCGCAAATGCCTATCCAAGCACCATTTTTATGAGCATTTTGGGCGGACATTTCAATCAATCTGAGAATCGCCTCATGGTGTGTATCACAAAAGCTTTCTATCTTGGAATTTTGTCTATCGCAAGCTAATGTATACTGTGTGAGGTCATTAGTTCCAACACTGAAAAAGTCTACCATTGGTGCAAGTCTATCACTGATTATTGCAGCGGCAGGTGTTTCAATCATAATTCCCAACTCTACATCTTCGGAATATGCAATACCATCTGCACTAAGCTCCGTTTTTACAATATCGCAGATTTCTTTTATTTGTATAAGCTCTGAAACAGATGTAATCATCGGAAACATTATTCCAAGCTTGCCATAAGCTGATGCTCTATACAAAGCCCTTAGCTGTGTTTTGAATATTTCAGGTCTTGTAAGGCAAATTCTGATTGCTCTATATCCAAGAGCTGGATTCTGTTCCTTATCAAGCTCAAAATAATCAACCTGCTTATCCGCGCCTATATCAAGAGTTCTTATTATAACCTTTTTATTGCCCATTGATTCAAGAACCTTTTTATAAGCATTGAATTGTTCTTCCTCTGTCGGATAGCTACTGTTTTCGAGATAGAGAAATTCACTTCTGAAAAGTCCTATACCGCCCGCATCATTTTCTAAAACAGATTTTACATCATCTACTCCGCCTATGTTTGCATAAATATTGATTTTTGTACCGTCAAGAGTTATGTTTTCCTTACCTTTAAGGTCGAGCAAGAGCTTCTTCTTTTGAATATCCTCTGCTTGTTTCTTTTCAAGTCTTTCGAGAGTTTCATTATCAGGGTCAACGAAAATCTCACCAGTATAACCATCAACTATTGCTGTTATGCCATTTTTGATTTTATTCAGGAATGCTTCTCCTACACCTATTACAGCAGGAATATTCATATTTCTGGCGAGAATTGCTGTGTGAGAATTTGATGAACCGTATGCTGTTACAAAGGCATAAACCTTATCCTTATCAAGCAAAATAGTTTCACTTGGCGAAAGGTCATCAGCACAAATTATCATCTTGTCGCTCATTGCATTTTCACTTTCTGCGTCCATAGATAGATTTCTGATTATTCTATTTGAAATATCCTTTACATCAGCCGCTCTCGCCTGCATATATGAATCGTCCATAGATGCAAACATTTCAGAAAAATTTTCGGCTGTTACCGAAACAGCATATTCTGCATTTACATGCTTGCTTTCAATCATATCTGAAATTGAGTCATTATAATCGTCATCTTCAAGCATCATCATATGAATTTCAAATATCTGAGCGTTAGCCTCTCCGACATCTTTCAATGCTTTTTCGTAAATTTCCTGAAGCTGAGCTATTGATTTTTCTTTTGCTGCCTGAACTCTTGCTTTTTCTGCATCTATATCTTCTATATGAAGCTTAGTTATAGCAATTTGCTGACGACTGAATATAGAAATCTTACCTATTGCGATTGCACCATAAACGCCTTTACCTGTATATATCCTCATTATTTTCACCTCTTATAAAAATTGCCGCCGTATATGAGCCATACGGCGGCAAACTAATCTAATTTTTAAAATTATTCGCCGAAACCGCTTTCAAAAAGCTCAACTGCCTTATCAAGAGCTGCCTGTTCGTTCTCGCCGTCTGCGGTAATCTTTACCTGAGTACCGCATTTAATTCCTGCTGCCATAATCTGCATAACCGCTGTTGCCTTTGCTTTTTTATCAGCAGTATTTAACATCACTGTACAGCCTGGGAACTTTTTCATCTCCGCAACTAACATTCCTGCTGGACGCATATGAATTCCTTGTACATTTTTTACTTCCACTGTCTTTGATACCATAGTTAAAATCTCCTTTTTATTTAAATTTATTTTTTAGCTATTAAAATGTTTTTAAACTATTTTAATTTTTAATTTTCTTCTTGAACAATGCAAGTAAAAGCATTCCAACAACTGAACCTATTACAAGTGAAAGCAAGTACATTGGCCAGTTGCCTATAACTGCTATTACGAATATACCGCCATGAGGTGCCATAAGTGTGCAGCCAAATGCCATTGACAAAGCACCTGCAACGCCTGCTCCTATCATACAAGCCGGAATAACTCTCAGTGGGTCTGCTGCTGCATAAGGAATAGCACCCTCTGTAACAAAGCTAAGTCCCATAATGTAGTTGACTGGACCATTTTTTCTTTCCTCTTCTGTCCATCTGTTCTTGAAGAATGTTGTTGAAAGAGCGATTGCAAGAGGAGGAACCATTCCGCCAATCATAACTGCTGCCATTATATCATAGCTACCAGAAGCAATAGCCGCTGTACCAAAAACATAAGCTGCTTTGTTGAATGGACCACCCATATCAATAGACATCATAGCACCGAGTATGCAGCCAAGGAGAATTTTACTTGAGCTTCCCATACTATTAAGGAGGTTTGAAATGCTTGTGTTAATCATTCCCATAAATGGGTTGACTGCACACATTATAACTGCGATAATTCCTAAGCCAACAAGTGGATAAATCAAAACTGGCTTAATACCATTTAGAGCCTTTGGTAATTTATCGCAAAGCTTTTCAACGCCAAGCATAAGATAGCCACCTGCAAAACCTGCAAGTAATGCTCCGAGGAAGCCTGACGGAACATCTCCACCAACCGCAGCAAAGGTTGAACCTTTTGTTGCAAGATAACCACCTACAAGTCCTACTAAGAAGCCAGGTCTATCTGCAATACTCTTGCCGATATAACCAGCAAGAACTGGAATCATAAAGTTAAATGCAAAGTCACCGATTGTCTTGAAGAATTTTGCAGCAGCTGTATATGTTCCGAAATCACCCGTTTGTGGAGCACCTGCTATTGTATCAATAAGGAAAGCAAGTGCAATAAAGATACCACCTGCAATAGTAAATGGAAGCATATTTGAAACGCCGTTCATAAGATGCTTATATAGCTTTCTGCCAAAGCTTTCATTACCACTTGAGGCACTTTCTGCTGCTGCACCTGAATGATGATATATGGGAGCATCTCCTGAAACTATTCTGTTTATAAGCTTCTCTGGAATCTTTATTCCGTCTGAAACCTGTGTTGAAATAACTTTTTTTCCATCAAATCTTGCCATTTCAACATTTTTATCGGCTGCAACAATAATACCATCGCAATTTTCGATTTCTTCTTTTGTGAGAATATTCTTTGCACCGCCAGAGCCGTTTGTTTCAACCTTGATTGTTATACCAAGCTTTTTGCCGGCTTTTTCGAGTGCTTCTGCCGCCATATAAGTATGTGCGATTCCTGTCGGACAGGCTGTTACTGCAAGAACTCTATATCCTGTCTTACTTTCTGCAGCAGCTTCCTTTGGCTCATCAGGATATTTTTCCTTTTCCATATCGTCAATGATTTTAAGGAACTCGTCCTTATTCTTTGCTGCGATAAGCTTTGCTCGGAAATCCTCGTCCATAAGGATTGTCATAAGTCTGGAAAGAACCTCAAGATGTATATCTCCATCATTTGGAGCAGCAATCATAAACAAAAGATTTGAAGGCTCTTCGTCAAGTGCTTCATAATCAACACCACTTGGAACTGTCATGGCGGCAAGTGATGGAGCTTTTACTGCTGTACTCTTTGCGTGTGGAATTGCTATTCCCTCTCCAACCGCAGTAGAACTCATTTGCTCTCGTGCTAAGATTCCTTTCTTGTATTCTGCTTTGTCGGCAATCTTTCCACTCTTTACTTGTAAATCTACAAGCATATCAATAGCTTCTGACTTAGTTTTTGGTGTGCCGTTCAACATAATGCTTTCTTTGCTAAGCAAATCAACAATACGCATAAGTTTTTCCCCCTGTTACTAATTTTTTATTTTCGTTAGATTTATCAATCTAATAGAGCCTTATTTTAAGCCAGCTGGCTAAGAAGCTTAAAAATTTCTTCTTTTTTTGCAAGTCCATCTGAAAAGGCTGTTGCACCACCCGATGCTGTACCAAGCTTTAGTGCATATTCATAATCACCTTTTTCACTGCCTGCTAAGAATCCTGCGACCATTGAATCGCCTGAGCCTGTGGAATTTTTGACTTTTCCCTCACATACCCCACAGATATGTGTTTTGTCATTTTCATCAAGAAGTACCGCTCCATCACTTGCCATAGAAACAAGAACATTTACCGCTCCCATCTCCTTTAGCTTTCTTGCATACTCTATAATTTCATCTGTACTTTTAAGCTCAACGCCGAACATTTCGCCAAGCTCGAAATTATTGGGTTTAATAAGAAATGGCTTATATTTAAGTACATTCATCAATAGGTCCTTTGTAGCATCTACAACTGCTCTTACATTCTTTTCTTTCAGATAATCAAGAATCTTTTCATATATATCTGATGGTAACGAAGATGGAATGCTTCCTGCAAGAACTATTGTATCTCCACTCTGAATTTCATCAAGCTTTCTGAAAAGCTCATCTATCTTTTCTTTAGAAATCTCAGGGCCTTGAGCATTAAGCTCTGTTTCTCTGCTTGACTTTATCTTAACATTTATTCTTGAAAAGCCCTTATCAAGATGTACGAAGTCGGTTTCGATTCCTGCTGAAGAAACACCTTCTTCAATAGCTTTTCCAGTAAATCCCGCAACAAATCCAAATGCTTTAGATTTTATGCCAAGCTCTGAAAGAACCATTGAAACATTGATACCTTTTCCACCAAAGTATATCTCTTCATTTTTTGTGCGATTAACCCTTCCGAGTTCAATCTCACCCGTATGAACGATATAGTCGATAGCTGGATTAAAAGTAACGGTATAAATCATTTACAAAACCTCCTTAACTGATGTATATTCTGTATATTTCTTATCCAACAATTTATCTGTAATTATTGTTGCCCGATTAAGGGGAATAAATGTAGCAGATGTTATTTTATCAAACTTTGAATGGTCTGAAAGAACATAAGCTTTTCGACTTCCATCTATTGCGGCTGTCTTGACTCTCGCTTCTCTTACATCGGGTGTAGAAAAGCCTGCCGAAACCGAAATTCCATTTGCACCTATAAAGCACTTTGTGAAATTATAGGATTTTAAGGTCATAACACATTCAGCTCCTATAATAGCTTCTGTTACAAATTTAACCTCTCCGCCAGGAATATAAACTTTAAAGCCTCTTTGTGCAAGTTTTTTTGCGTGAGTAAATCCGTTTGTTACAAAGCTCACATCTTTTTGAGGAATGAAGTCTATCATTTTTTCGGTTGTTGTTCCAGCATCTATATATACAAAATCGCCATATTCAATCAGCGAGGCGGCATATTTTGCAATGGCAATTTTTTCTTCTGTAAAAAGAGCCAGCTTTTCTTCTACATTATGCTCTATAAAACTGAAATTATCATCAAGTGCCATTGCTCCGCCATGAACCTTAACAATCTTTCCCATATCTGCAAGAGAGTTTATATCTCGCCTTACTGTTGATATTGAGGCATCAAGCATTTCACAAAGCTGCGAAAGTTTAACTGCTTTTTGTTCGTTTATGATTTCAAGTATAATAGCCATTCTTTCTTCTGCAAGCATTTTGAATTTTCCCCTTACTGAGATTGTTTTGAAATGTTTTGAAATGTTTTGACTTGTTCTGATATTATAATAGCATATTTACAACGGATTTCAAGTGTTTTCGTTCAAAATCTTTCATATAATATCACTTTCGTATGTTTGAACAGTATTTGTTATATTTTATTGTGCAAACTTACTATATGCAAATTCAAAAAGCGTCAAATTCGTTCAAAATTTGACGCTTTTTATATGGAATCAGGATAAATAATCTAAAATTCGGGGGGCTTCGGAGGCTGTGAAGAAATGAAGTTTAAGACTTCATTCTTCACAGTTCCTTTCAATTTTTGCAAAAAAATAAGGCAATTATTTAAAAAATGGTATGCCCCTCCTTACCACAAACAGCGTAATGTTGAAAACTCAAGCAACTTTTTGCAGTCTGATTTGTTTTGTATAAAATTTGTGAAGATTAAAGCCGATTGAAACCAAATAAATATCCAATTCGACTTTAATTTGACCTCCTCGCACTAACCTTTTGTGCCAACGGTCGTATTTCATTACACCGAAGATACCCTCAGCTTGTATCGAACGATTCATTCTGAGCAATGCTCCGTGTATGCTTTCAAGATTGTTTAGCAATATATTTATTCAGCAGATTTGATATTTCTATTCCAGTTTCAGATTTTATAAATTGTTTAATTGCATCTTTTGACTTTCCTTTGTATATGTAAGGGAAACTCTCAATAATTACAGTAGTCCTCCTTTTTTGGTGTTATCTGCCTTAGCAATTCATACAGCATCTTGGTTTTTTTCTTTCTTGCTCCCGGATGGGGCATTTTAATGATCTGCCCCTCGTAATCATGGAGTGACTTAACAACTGTGTCATATGTACCGCAGCAGACAATCAGTTGAGGCTTTATTATTTCAACTTCTCGTCGCAGCAGTTCTCCTGCAATACGGGACTTTGCAAGTTGATGGTATTCGTTTCTGCTGCTTTTTTTCCCACGAACTTTGTTTATGTTTGTAAATGCTATCATACCAATAGCAGAAATAGCAGAAGCCTTCATATCAGCTATCTCATCAATAGAAGTGGATGGACCACAAATCAGTGTTGCCCATCTGCCTATGTTGTACCACATATTCGGATGCTGGCTGATATGATCTCCACCGGCAAGCCCATGCTGAGTAATGCCCTCCATCCAACCACGAAAAAGTATCCCTTTTTCATAGTCCTCATTATCCCAATTATTTGTTTCTTTGCCAACAAAGAGGACTCCTTTGTCAGTATCGTAGCGTTTTTCGTCGATTATACCGAACTCATTTATCCTGAAAGGAGGGACTTCTTTATCAAACGCAGCAGACCATTCCGTAAGAAACGGAACAGTAAAACTATAATACTCATTTCGTAGTATCTCATTTATCTCCGCGTTTCGGTCAGCTCGAATCATATCATCACCCCGTTATGCTTGAATAATTTGCTTTCTAGTTATTTAGTACTTTATAATTAGAAATTAAATTTCACTTTATGAAAAATCCAGTAAATCTGATTTCATAAGTCCGTTTTCTCACCCTTATAGGATAACGAAATAACAGTGCCTTTCATGGCTTCAGTATAAATAAATCTAAAGATTTTAGGTGTTTCAATTTGTATGCCATAAGCTCTGCAAAACTTTATAAAGCCCTCACGAGTTATGATGTTCAAACGCTTAATGAATTTCACAATCCTCGGATTTTCTAACTTAAAATTCCTTAAATTAGTATTAGTAAGCTGATAGTAATCCTTGCCATGCTCGGCTTTATGCTTCATGTAGTAGTCAACCATTGTAGCACTAACACCTGTCAGCTTTTATTTGATTTTGATACCATTCTTTAAATGTCAAAATTATCAACTCCTAAAAATTATCAATACAATATCAAACAATTTTCTATAAAAAAGACATAGACACTGTCGCTTGTTTCATCATACACAGATGAATTATCTATTTCCCCATATATTGTAATAACATCGCCTTCTTTTATAGTTGCGGCGTCTGCATCGTCTATTTCAAACATCACTTGAGTATCAGCTGACGGCTCATCAGTTTTGAGTGTTAAATAGTTTTTTTCTGTTACTTTAAACATTGTATCTACTGTGCCTGTTACTGTTGCAGTCTTACCATCGACATTTTTATTGTTAGTTTTCAAATACTTTTCAAATTCATCACTGCTTGAAAATATGAGTTTTGATTCGTCAGTATAAGGTTTATAACTATATCCCGATTTGCTTGTACTACTTTGACTGTTTGTTTCAGAATTTCCAACATTATCTATGCACTCTTGAAATTTGCCCATTTGGTCATAAGCTCCTTTTAGTGAGCTTGCTAAATCGTCTGTAGCTTTTTCATAATTTTATTGCGATTCAGAAAGTTCAGATTGTGTCTTCTCAAGTTCTAATTGAGCCTCGGATTTTCCGTTACACCCAGCAAATGCCGATAAGACCAACAAAGCCACTAAAATAGTTGAAATTGTTCTCTTTTTCACAAAAATATACCCCTTGTTAATTATTTTGTAGATATTATATACCAAACAATCACAAAAGTAAAGAATATTTTTATTTCTTCATCAACATTTTTTCAATTTCGCTGATTTTCTCATTTTCGCTTTGACTTTTAGGCAGGGCGTATAGTCTTTTCATCTTACTGTAAAACTGACACTCGCTTGCAGACATCTTACTGCTGATTTTCATAGTGCGATCATTCATATTTTCATTAGGTATTGCATACAGCATACCGTTTGCACAAGTTAGTTTGCGAAGTTCGCAACTAAAAATTTTGTCTCCAACTTCAAACTCGAACTGTTGACCCTTAGCATAGTTTTCAAGCCACATTTGCAGTTCAAGCAGGACGGCACTGTGATAGTTGAGCCTGGTGTACCTACAAGTGTGTTATCAATCTTTGCAATAAGTGTTACTACCATCTTTTTGTCTACCTTTGCGGAAATCATATCCGCCATAACCTCTGGGTCTATGAGGTCGCTAAGC